>JC3A454_104793_pt1 | contig 35567 bp, 42 predicted proteins | sample YNP_Site_4_FD_22002 | JGI IMG/M metagenome (IMG submission 22002) | reverse complement strand
GGGGTCAGGCTGAGCGGAAGGAGGACGCTCACCCTCGAGAGGGACTGGGGGGTCTCAGGAGGGGCTGGTCGGTAAGCGTTGACCTCCAGGTGCCTCTCTACGCTACTCGTGAGGCCAGTCGACGCCGAGGTCCTCGCCTCCCTTGACGGGGAGCCAGTAATTTTCATGGCAAGGAGGGGGAAGGGGAGGGCCGTGCTGTCCGCGGTCCCACTCGAGGCCGCCCTGGCTACGCTGACTCCGTGGGCGACTGGAGGCCCTACGCTGACCTCTACCACGCCATAGCTCGGAGGCGGGCGTTGACACTTTGAGGCCAAGTGACCCGAGGGTTGAAGTTCAGGAGCTGAGGGGTGAGGGGCAGTCCCTCGTAATAGCCGTCAGCCACTGGCCAGGCGAGCTCAGCGTCGAGCTCCCGGTCAGGGAGGCCTCACTGGCGGCCGGCAACGCCGCCCTGAGGGAGGCCAGGCCGGTAAGGCTTGACCTGCCTCCAAGGGGGGCGGCAGCCCTCCTGGTTAAGGCCTAAGTGAAGCTAAGCGGGAGCCAGGCCAAGAGGCCTCGGTCGCACATATTCTCTACATAGGAAAGCTTAAAGCCAAGTTCTTTATATAGAGAATATCGGGAAAAGGGATGGCGGGCAAGGTCTCCATATTCCTGATCTCGCCGACCTACGAGAAGCTCCTCTCGACCGCCGTCATAACCCAGGGCGCCGTGGCCCAGGGCATGGAGGTCTTCATATTCGCCAGCTTCGCCCAGGTCGCCTTCAGGAAGAGCGAGGTGGAGAAGTTCTCAAAGCTCGGCAAGGACTACGAGGAGTACAAGGACGTCGCCATGAAGTACCTGGCGTCGAAGAACGTCACCTGGTACTCCATGCTGAGGGAGGCCAAGAAGATGGGCAAGGCCAGGATAGTGGCGTGCAGCCTTGTCGCCGATATGGTAGGCCTCAAGAAGGACGACTTCGACCCAACGCTAGTTGATGACGTAGCAGGGGTCGCGACGTTCCTGGCGGAGGCCGCGACCTCCGACGTAGTGCTCTACATCTGATCGCCTAGCCCTCTTCCTTTTTTCCTCCCCTCCTGACACAGCCTGGCCAGGAGTATAGAGCGTGTCAGGCCTGGGCGGACCCCTTGAGCTGACGCTAGGGCTTGTCGTGGTGCTAGTTGGGTCCATAGCCTACGCTCACTCCTTTGAGTCCCTTGCATCCCGCCTCGGCCTCAGCCAGGGCCTGGCAGGGGCGGTCGTGAGCCCCCTCTTCACCTCCCTCCCCGAGCTCGTGGTGTTCGTCACTGCTGTGGTCAGCGTTGGCGGAAGGGCCGGGGCGCAGGTCGGCATGGGGACCGTCATAGGGGAGCCCCTCATGTTGTCAACGCTCATGACGCCCCTTGTGGTAGCTACCTCAAGGGGGCTGAGCGTGGACAGGTCGCTGGCCAGGCCCTACCTGGTCTTCGTGGCGGTCTTCCCCTCGGTCCTCCTCCCTCCGCTCCTGGCTAACCACCCTCTGGCCAGGGTCGGGGCCGCCCTGGCCCTCCTGGCCTCATATGTGGCCTTCGCGGCGACGGCAAGGTCAGGGGAGACCGTGGAGCCCGGCGAGCTGGGGCCGAGGGCCTCCATAGTTGTGCTCACGGCCTCCGTGGCAGCCTTCTACTTCGGCTCCCACTACCTCGTCAATGGCGTCATATGGGCCTCAGGGGCCCTGGGCCTGACGCCGCTGGCTGTCTCGACCCTTGCCGTCCCGGCCGTCACAACGCTGCCCGAGGTGGGGGCCGCCCTGGTGTGGGCCAGAAGGGGCCTGGGCACGCTCGCTGCCTCGTCCCTTATAGGGGAGCAGGTGGTCTACGCTACGATATATCCGGCAGTAGCTATCCTCGCGGTCCCATGGGCCCTCACGGCTGACGCAATTGTTGCCGTGCTGATAACTGAGGTCGCCGCGGCTGGCCTGGCCCTGGGCGCCTTAAGGGGGAGCCTAGATAAGGCGCAGGTCGCGGCCGGCCTGGTGTGCTTTGTCTCTTACCTGGCCCTCCTCCCGCTGCTGAGATAACGGCTCCCCGCCCCGAAAGGGACTACAAGGGCCTATCGAGCTTGCCGCGCACCTCAACGCTTTTACTCCGGACGTCAGGCTGAAGAGGGTGAGGGCCTGCGGGCAGGTTGCTTGATGAGCTGAGGGCATACGTAGCTGACGTAACTAGGGAGGCTGAGTCCGCGCTGAGCGGCCTGGGGCCCAGCCTCGGCGCCCTGAGGGCCTTCACGCTCAACGAGCTCTACATAGCGCCTTACGACCTTAGGGCCTTCGCCCTCTTCCTACAGAAGGCCTCCGAGGACGACGAGCTAGAGTTCGTCATGGGGCTCCTGCAGGGAGGGCCGAGGTGGCTCAGGGGGCTCAGGGGGCTGGCGTCAGAGCTTGGCGTCAGCTACAGCCCTGACCTGGTCAGCCCTGAGGGGTTCAGCTCTCATATAGGTTGTTGCCTTACGGTCATCGCCTCATCCCTATTCCCCCGCACCCCGCTCGGGGCCTCATCGGGCTTGGGGGCGTTCAGGGCCACCCCAGGGGCCCCACATCTTGAGTGCACAGACACGTACCTCCTGTATATGTTTATCGTAGCAATGACGTCCCTGTCGCCTTCAAGGCCGCACCTGGGGCACCTCAGCCTCCTGTGGCCGACCTCAACAAGCTTAGCGCCGCACCTTGGGCACGTTGACGATGTGCCCCTGGGATTTACCTTAGCGATCCTGTAGGCCTCTCTCCTTTGCCTCATATTCTATGCAGAACTGCACCTTCTCGTAGAACCACAGAGTAAGCCTCTTGTTAAAGTCCCTGCCCCCCTTCCTGTCCTCCCTCAGGCCGTTAAGGTCCTCGAGGACCACCGCAGAGCCGTACCTCAACGCCAGCTCGGCAATTAAGTCCCCCGCCCTGTGGGCGTAGTCCCACGAGATGTTCTTAATCCTCTCGCCGTGCCTCTCAACGGCCATCCTTACGCCCTTGACGAACCTCCACGACCTGGGGTACCTCCTCTGTATCCTTTCAATCCATATCCTGTGCGTCAGAGCCTTCCTGAGAGGCGTCCTGAGCCTCTTCAACCTGATCAGCTTGCCGCTAAGCGTGAGCACGGCGAGAGTTATGTTGTCAAAGTTCAGGTCAACGGACGTAACGGTCCTGGGCCCCGCTGGCTTAACGTCCCTCCTGAAGTACACTGTGACCCAGAGCCCATCCCCGTCGTACTTTATCGCCAGCTCGTAGTTCTCCCAGCCCCTGAACTTCTCAGCTCTCTCCTTAGGCGCTGTTAGCCTTAGCCTGGCCTCACGTCCTTTATGAAGCCTCAGCGTCAAGGTCATATCATCCAGGTCCAGCCTGTAGTCGTACTTATCTAACCTGGCCGTTAGCCTCCTAAGGGTTGGCCTCCTGCCGCCGCTGCCTTTAGCTGACTTCACAATGCCCTTAGCGTAAACGTATATCTCCTTGGCGTGGTGCGCCCTGAAGCCCATGGAGACGAAGTCTTTGTAGAACAGCTTATGTAGCGTGCCTATGGAGAGCCTGCCTTCAACGTTCCAGGTCCTGTCCACTACTGCCTGGACAGCATCACGGTACAGCCTCAGGAACTCAAGGAGGTCATCACCGCCGCCCTCGGGAAGGGCCCTCATCCTCAGGGTCTCGACGAGCGCGGGCCCTTCACCCCTCACCGGGCGGCTCACCCGCGTAACCATATGATAGAAAAACTTATAAGCTTTTCTATCAACTCTAGCTTTGGATGATAGCATGGCTAAGTTCATATACGTCGAGAGCACGGTGATAAAGTACAGGGGCGGGACCGTGGTCCTTTACCCGCTGGCTAAGTACCAGCCTGAGGTGAAGCCCCTGCACGGCAGGAAGGTGCACGTGATAATAATAGCGGAGGAGTGACGTTATTCTCTATAAACCTATATGAAAGTTGAAACGGCTACGCAGGGCACGTTAACATGCCCATGTACAGGCACGTCGCCCTTGTGGCCCAGCACTATGAGCTGGCCTTCTGGAGGTCTGTAGCGAGGGCCGCCAAATGAGGGGCGGAGCTGAGGCTCGAGGAGGTCGGCAGGCATGATTCTCTTAATATAGAAGGCCTTTATGCCTGCGCGCTATTCTGTAAGCAGGGTACCTTACGTTTGAGGGGTTCCTGAAAAGGCTTGTTGAGGGTGTCGACTTCAGCGTACAGGTAGTTGAGGGCCTTGACTCCTCCCCGAGGGCCGAGGGCCCCATGGCCCTCTACATTCACGTTCCCTTCTGCACGATGATGTGCCCCTTCTGCATATTCTTCAGCGTCCCCTACTCAAGGGACAGGGCGAGGCCTTACTTCAAGGCCCTGATGGGGGAGCTGGAGGGGGTCCTGAGCAGGCTTGAGGGCGCCTCCTTCAGGGAGGTCTACGTAGGAGGGGGGACGCCGACCCTTGCGACGGAGGAGGTCTGCGAGGCCCTTGACCTCGTGAGGTCGATGGGGCACCGCTTTGAGGCCTCTGTAGAGGCCTCCCCCTACGACGTAGATGACCACAAGGTTTCGCAGCTGGTCTCCGCCGGAGTGACGAGAATATCGCTTGGGGTTCAGTCGTTCAGGCCTGACGTGCTGCCCAGAATAGGCAGGCCTAGGATAAGCGAGGAGGGCCTGAGGGCCGCCATAGAGGCCTGCAGCAGGGCGAGGACGGTCAACGTTGACGTGCTCCTTGGCCTGCCGGGCCAGGGAAGGCGGGACCTTGAGCTTGAGCTCGAGGCCTTCTACGAGAGCAAGGCCAACCAGCTCACCCTGTACCCGCTGATGCCCTCGATAAGGGAGGGGGCAACCCTGCCGCCTGTCAGCGAGCGCAGGGAGAGGGAGCTCTACCACTTCGCTGTCGATAAGGCGAAGACCATGGGCCTCTCCCAGGACACCGTCTGGGGCTTCTCAAAGGGCCCCTCAGGCCTGGGCGATGAGTACATAGTGGAATTTGACCTCTTCATAGGGGTAGGCGCTGGCGCCATGAGCCACGCCGAGGGGCTGTTCTACGCGAACACGTTCAACCTGAGGAAGTACGAGGACGCGGCGGCCAAGGGCAGGAGCCCCGTTGCCCTGGCGAGGAGGCTAAGCCCAGGCGAGGAGCAGAGGCTCTACGCCCTCTACAAGCTCTACGGCCTGAGGCTCCCCAAGAGGGGCTTCAGGAGGAGGTTCGGGAAGCCGGTTTACCTGGCGATGCCGCGCGAGGTCATGGCTGGGCTGGCGCTTGGGCTTCTCAGGGACAGGGGGGAGGAGCTAGTGGTGACCAGGAGAGGCCTTTACGCCATCAGCTACCTGATGAAGGCCTTCTACGTAAAGATATCTCAAATAAGGGCCATGGCCATCAGGAAGGGCATCTAGGCCTTCCACAAAAAGACCTGGAGCTAGGCCTCACTTGAAGAACGCTATGGCGGCCCCTATTATGAAGCCTATCACTATGACGACGCTCGTGAATATCGGCTCTATCACGGCGAAGAAGGGCGCCAGGGCCCTCAGCCCCTGCTCTATGGCAGTCACGTTGCCGCTGGTGACGCTGCTGGCCAGGGACTTCATGTCCAGCGCGCCTATGCTCCATATGTTAAGGAGCTCGCCTACTATGAGCAGGAGGAAGAAGGCCAGGACGTACTTGAGGCCCTTGGCTAGTACATAGCCCACGCCGAGGCCCAGCAGGAACTCTATTACGATAACAATTATGGTCGCCGGCGACGAAAGGCTCACGCCTAGGGCGCTGAGCAGCGAGGCCAAGGCTTCACCTCTCTCCCGTGTTCAGGGAAGACTATTAAGGCTTAAGGTCATGGCCTCCGACCTTAAAATCCTGTAGGTGGGTAAGCGATGTTAACCCTGAAAGCGTCTGTCCTTACTTATATAGTGGACAGGCCAGCCTCTTCGGCCCCAAGCCCTTCTTTGCATTAAGCTAGAAGGTCGTTGGATGTCCCGACAAGTACTCCCCCTTTTAAACAGACCCTTTTAACTAAGCGTGAGGGAATAGATATGCCCTGCGGCGCTAAGACCGAGAGCAAGAGGAAGAAGCAGGGCCAGAGCTGAAGGCCCGTCGTTAGGCCTCAACAGGCGTAGACTAGAGGCCTTTGTTTTCCATTCACGCGGTTCTAGGCAGGCCAAGGACTAACTGCTCATGGCTTAACGTACGCGAACCCCTGGCCCTCGAGTTCCACTATTTTCTTTATCCCAGAGTCGACGACCTCAACCCCGTCTATTAGGTCCTCCCTCCTGATCCCGAGGCTCCTCATGGCTATGGAGCACACGTAGAACTTGACACCCATGCTCATGAGCTCATTTACCCTCTCTCTGGCGTAGTCGTCCAGGCTCCCCCTCATTAGGGCCATGGGCCCCCTCACGTTGAAAACCAGGACCACCTCAGCGTTCCCCTCCCCCACCACGTCAAGCAGGTTGTAGGCCATTCTGAGGGCCATATCGAGCTTCTCCCTGGAGTCCTCATCTACGTGTATGAGGAGCTTGTACCTGGCCTGCAAGGGAGCTCCCGCTGAGCGTTAAATTCAGGCCTGACTTAAAGGGCTTCGGTGCGAGATGGCCGCTGGCAGGTGCTCGGACTGCGCCATGTGGAGGCCTCACGTGGTGTACCCCTTCATAGGCCTCTGCACGCTCTGGGGCAGGCTGACGGCCGACGACGACGGCTGCGACAGGTTCAGGCCCATAGTGATAGAGGACGGCTCCTTCTACTGGTGCCCCGAGCTCAGGACCAGGGTCACGGGGGAGGAGGCAAGGCTCCTGGTTAGGAGGGGCGTGAAGGTCTACCTCGGCGCCTACGTCGACCCTGACGTCAGGGAGGAGATATATGGCGCCTTCTGACACCTTTGCGTTATCTTAAGTCCTGTCAGCCCTAAGTGTTCTGCTTTAATAGGCTGGGCTCACAGCCTGCTAGGCGCAGGGTGCCTTAGGCTTGAGCGAGAACGTTGACCTCGACGTCATGATAGGCGGGCCCCAGGGAGGCGGCATAGAGTCCTCAGGACAGATGACGCTCAGGGTCTTCATGATAAAGGGCTACGACGTGTTCGGGATAAGGGAGTACCACAGCGACATAATGGGGGCCCACAGCTACTACAACATAAGGGTAAGGTCGAGGAAGCCGAGGAGCGTCAGGCTCCCCGTTGACGCGCTCCTGGCCCTTGACGCTGAGGCCATATTCACCCACTACAACGAGCTGGCCCCTGGAAGCTACCTCATATATGACAACGACAGCCTCTCGACAAGGATGGACAGGATAGCCCCCATGGAGCCCGAGACGAAGGAGAGGGTGAGGGAGGACCTGAAGGAGAAGGGGGTTGAGCCCGTGGCCTCAGAGCTCGTCAAGTACCTCTCGAAGCAGGGAGTCAAGACCGTGGGCCTGCCGCTCAAGGACCTCCTAAAGGTCACGGCCGATAGGCTCAAGACCTCCGTCGTGAGCGTCGCCAAGACCGTGAACACCATGACGATAACGGCCCTCTCCGCCATGTTAGGCATAGACCTGGCGGCCGTCGAGAGGTCCATAGAGCTTTACTTCGCGGGGAGGAAGTCGATAATAGACTCGAACGTTGAGGCGGCCCGGGTCACGTACGAGCACGTCAAGGAGAACTACGGCGTCGCTAAGCCGCTGCCGGATGGGCCCCACAGGAACAAGACCAGGATGGTCGCGACAGGCAACGACATTGTTGCCATGGCTAAGATAGTCGGGGGCGTGACCCTTGAGACCTACTACCCGATAACCCCGAGCCAGGACGAGGCCTTCTACATGGAGTCCCACAGGGTCTTCGACCTCGATGAGGACGCCGCCAAGTCCCTTGGAACGCAGAAGATGCCGGCGCTCACGCTCCAGGCCGAGGACGAGCTGGCGGCCCTCAACATGGCCATAGGGGCGGCCCTGGCTGGGGCCAGGGTCGCAACCACGACAAGCGGGCCTGGCCTCTCGCTCATGAACGAGGCCATAAGCTTCGCGGTCATGGCAGAGGTCCCTGTCGTAATAAGTGTCTGGATGAGGACAGGCCCCTCGACGGGCATAGCCACGAGGCAGGGCCAGGGCGACCTGCTCCACTCCATGTTCGCTGGCCACGGCGAGGCCCTGCCCAAGATAGTCCTGGCCAGCGGCGATCACATAGAGGCCTACTACGACACCATAAAGGCGTTGAACTGGGCCGAGAGGTTCCAGGTGCCCGTCATACACCTGCTCGACAAGTACATGGCGGCTTCAATGATGAGCTTTGACATGGAGGACGTAGACCCCTACAAGATGCCGCTGGACAGAGGCAAGTTCGTCGTCCAGCCTGACCCCAAGGCCTACAAGAGGTATGAGCTGACGGATGACGGAATAAGCCCACGGGCCCCGCTGGGCGCCGTCAGGTACACCGTCTCGAGCCTTGAGCACAACGAGGAGGGGGTCGTGACAGAGGACCCCGTGATGAGGGAGAGGATGGTCATGAAGAGGATCAGGAAGATGGAGACGATAGAGCGCGAGATACCCGACTCGGAGAAGGCTGTCCTGCATGGGGACCCCGACGCCAGGGTGACAGTTATCTCCTGGGGCACCACTAAGGGCCCCATACTCGACGCCATGGAGAGGCTCTCAGCGGAGGGGCTCAAGCTGAGGTTCCTCCAGATCAAGACTTTCCTGCCCTTCCCCACGAACATGGTCAAGGGCATTATTGAGACCTCTGATGACGTGATAGCTGTCGAGAACAACGCCTTCGGGCAGATGGTGTGGACCATAAGGATGTTCACAGGGTTTGACATTAAGAAGAGGATAGCTAAGCTCAACTCTAGGAGCCTCATGGAGCAGGAGGTATATAATGGACTTAGGAAGGCCCTCAGCATGAAGGAAGGCCTGGTGGTGGTGAGCGATGGCGCGTAACTGGATGGACTACAAGACTGACGCCTGGATTCAGTGGTGCCCGGCCTGCGGCAACTTCGGCATACTTACGGCCATGCAGAGGGCCTTCGCCGAGCTTGATCTGCCTAACGAGAAAGTCACAGTAGTCTCAGGCATAGGGTGCTCAAGCAGGATACCCTATTACATAAAGACCACCAACATACACACGCTGCACGGCAGGCCCATACCCGTGGCCCAGGGGGTCAAGCTAGCTAACCCTGACCAGGTAGTCATAGTGGCCTCAGGCGACGGCGACCTCCTGGGCATAGGGGCTGGCCACTTCGTGGCGATCGGCAGGAGGAACATAGACATAAAGGTTATACTTCATGACAACGCCGTCTACGGCCTGACCAAGGGCCAGGCGGCCCCGACCCTCCCGCTCTGGTTCAAGACGAAGGCCCTGGGCCAGCCCAACATACAGAGCGCCGTCAACCCGCTCCTGCTGGCCTTCGCCAGCGGGTTCACCTTCATAGCGAGGGCGTATGCCTACCACATAGATCAGCTGAAGGAGATGATAAAGGCAGCCATAATGCACAAGGGCACGTCCCTAATTGACGTGCTCCAGCCCTGCCCGACCTATAACGACATAATGACGAAGGAGTGGTATGAGAAGCGCATCTACTACCTTGATAAGGAGGACCCGTCCTGGGATCCCAACGTGGAGAAGCCGGAGGACCTCAAGAAGCTGCCCAAGATTGTCGAGAAGATGCTTGAGTGGGAGCCGAGGATACCCCTCGGCATATTCTACAGGAACACGATGGTCGAGCCCTTCGACGCCAGGATAGAGAAGATAATGCCCGGCTACCTCGCCATGCCGCCAGCTAGGAGGCCTGTGAGCGTCAACGGCAGGGCGCTTACGAACCCGTTCCAGGCGTTCAGGGACAGGCTAGTGCAGACCTGACGGCGAGGGTTTTTGGCAAGGCTGGCCTACAAGGTCATGAGGACCGAACACGGCGTTATGGTAGCCGTCGCTGACGCCGAGCTGCTGAACAGGAGGCTTAGGACAAGTGAGGGGGTGGTTGTTGAGGTAAGCGAGGACTTCTTTGGCGAGAAGGTGGGCGAGGAAGAGGAGGTCATTAGGGCCATGGATGAGGCCGACATGATTATACTTATCGGGCACCGGGCGGTCTCCCTGGCGAGGTCCCTTGGCCTCGTGGCCCCTGGCTCTGAGATCTACATTCAGGGCGTGCCATACGTGCAGGTCTTCAAGTCGCTGATTACCTGAGCGTGAGGCCCGAGCGCTAGGACCTCGTCAGGCGGCCAGCAGATATAAGGTAGTCCTGCTAGAACGGAAAGGTCCCGTTCAAATAGCTCCTTATTATCCGCTCTGACCTTAGGGCCCCAGGTGAACTAGTTGGGGGACCTAGTGGTCTTGCTCAAGCCCGCGCTCAACCCTGAGACCATAAGGGGCACGCCTGAGGGGCTCGTGGACTTTGACTACATGTCCCTGAAGCTTTCAGACATAGACAGGAACGCCGTTGAGGAGGCCGTGAGGCTGAGGGACGCCTACTTCAAGGGGTCCAAGATCTACTCGGTAACGGTGGCCGCCTGGGGACCTGTGGACAAGAGGGACAAGGACGTAAAGATGGCGGTCCAGGAGGGGCTAGCCAAGGGAGTCGATGAGGCCTTCATAGTCGAAGATGACTCCCTCACGCCGGGGGACCCCGTCACGACGGCCTCCGCCATAGTGGCTGTCATAAGGAAGTTCAACCTTAAGCCCGACTTAGTCCTGGCCGGCGAGGCCACAATTGACGGCTTCACCGGGCAGGTGGCCGGCAGGGTGGCGGCTAAGCTGGGCCTCCCCTACGTGAGCTTCGCGAGGAAGCTTGACGTGAAGGACGGGAGGATAGTTGCGGAGAGGGACGTTGAGGACTACGTAGAGGTGGTTGAGGCCCCTATCCCCGCGGTGGTGAGCGTGACCAGGGAGATAAACGTCCCGAGGCCGCCAACGCTGATCCAGATAAGGATGGCCTCGAGGAAGCCCCAGCACGTCATCAAGGCCTCAGACCTCGAGGGCGTCGTGAAGCCTAAGAGGAAGCTCGCCGAGGCGAGGGTGCTGGCCGTTAAGAGGAAGCAGACGATAATAGAGGGCAAGACCCTTGAGGAGACGGCTGACAAGCTGATAGACGCCCTGGCCGCTGAGGGCGTGATCAGGGTGAGGTGATAGCAATGACCTCGCTAGTCGTTGCGCAGAAAGAGGACGACGTAGCTGAGGCGCTCACCATAGCCAGGCAGGTCGGGGAGCCCCACATACTTGTCTTCGGCCAGGTCGACCCAAGCCCCCTGCTTGACTACGGCCACCCCGTTCACCACCTGAGGTCTGACGACACTGAGAGCCTCTTCCTGGCCCTGAGGTCCCTCTACGAGAGCCTTAAGCCGTCAGTAGTCCTGGCGCCCACCACGAAGAACCTCAAGGACGTACTCTCCAGGGTCGCTGGCCTCTACGACCTGCCGTTGGCGACGGAGGTCTATGACGTCAAGGTCTCAGGGAGCTCGGCAAGCTACAGGAGGGGCTTCCTGAGCGGGAGGGCCATAGCCCTTGAGGAGGTGCCACTGCCCGCCGTTCTCCTGCTGGCCCCTAGGAAGACGCCGAGGGCTTCCAAGGGGGGCGCTAAGGGGACCCTTGAGACGGTGCAGCCCCCCTCGCCGACCGTGAAGGTCCTTGAGAGGAGACCAAAGGAGAGGGGAGGCGTCAACATAGAGGCCGCTGAGCTCATAGTGAGCGTGGGGAGGGGCTTCAGGTCGAAGGAGGACCTGAAGATAGCCTTCGAGCTGGCTGACGTCCTGGGGGCCCAGGTAGGGTGCTCAAGGCCAATAGCGGCTGACCTCAAGTGGCTCAGCGAGGACCACTGGGTAGGCCTCAGCGGCCACAAGGTGGCGCCCAAGCTCTACATTGCCATAGGGATAAGCGGGGCGCCTCAGCACCTTGCGGGGATAACTGACGCCAAGCTTGTTGTGGCCATAAATAACGACAAGAGCGCGCCCATATTCAAGAACTGTGACTACGGCGTCGTGGCGGACCTATATCAGTTCGTGCCAGTCCTCACCAAGAGGCTCAAGGAGAGGCTTAACCTCTCTAAGTAACTTTTAAATATCCTTCCTTTTTAACTATTACTAAAAAGTTATATTTATATAGTGCTGCCTAGGGACCTCGCTAAGTGACAAAAACGAAAGGCAAGCCTCGCCCTTTAGGGCAGGGTTAAGGCTTTTAAGCTACTGTTTGCTACTTCTGTAGTTGGTGCGAGAGTGCCTGTCACTGAGCCCATCAGGGTCAGGAGGGAGACCAAGGAGGAGCTGAACAGGCTGAAGGTTCACCCCAGGGAGACCTACGACGACGTGATAACAAGGCTCATTGAGGAGTACAAGAGGTGTAGGCATGAGAAGGGCTAACGTGGTCAAGCTGGTAGTTGACAAGGAGACGCACGAGAGGCTGAGGGAGCTTGCCATAGCCACGGCGAAGTGCTGGAACGAGGTTAACTGGCTGAGGATGCAGCAGTTCAAGGAGGGGAGAAGGGTTGACTTAGCTAGGACGGAAAAGGAGGTGTATGAAAAGTACAAGCACGTGCTGAAGGTTAACGCGCAACAGGTCGCCAGGAAGAACGCAGAGGCCTGGAGGGACTTCTTCTCCTTAGTTAAGGAGAAAAAGGAGGGGAAGCTACCCAAATGGCTCAGGCCGAGGCCTCCAGGCTACTGGAAAGGGCGAGGACGGGAAGTACAGGCTGACAGTTTTGATTAGGAATGACCGCTATGAGGTGGATGAGGGCAGGAGGGTCATTTACCTCAAGGACTTCAAGCTGGCCCTGGGGTTTAAGGGGAGGCTTAAGTGGCGTGGGAAGCAGGGCAGGCTGGAGATAACCTATGACGAGGCCAGGAGGAGCTGGTACGCCTTTATTTCAGTTGAAGTTGAGAACAACGCGAGGGCAGAGGGCAGGCTTAGGGCCTCCATCGACCTAGGTATCGTTAACCTAGCCACGGTTTACGTTGAGGACGGCACCTGGTACCTCTTCAAGGGCGGCGGCGTCCTCTCCCAGTACGAGAGTTACAGCAAGAGGATAGCCAGGGCCCAGAAGGTCCTGGCAAGGCACGGGCAGAGGGGAAGCAGGAGGCTCAGGCTGCTCTACGACAAGAGGAGGAGGTTCCTGAGGCACGCCCTAAACAGCATGGTCAGGAGGATAATGGAGGAGCTGAAGGGGAAGGGCGTGGGTGAAGTTGTCGTAGGCTACCCTAAAGAGATCTCTAGGGATCACGGCAACAAGCTCACCGTGAACTTCTGGAACTACAGTTATATTATCAGGCGCCTTGAGGAGGTAGGCGAGGAGCTGGGGATTAAAGTCATTGAGGTAAGCGAGGCCGACACCTCCAGGACCTGCTCCCTGTGCGGGGAGGCCCACAATGGTGGGCGAATTAGGCGTGGCCTGTTCAGGTGTCCCCGCACAGGGAGGGTCATAAACGCTGACCTGAACGCGGCGATAAACATCCTGCGCCTACATATCCCCGAGTCCCTGGGACCCAGGGGATGGGGGCGACCCCTGGCGAGGGATAGGGGTAATGGGCCGAAGGCCCGGCCCGCGGCCTACCGCTGGACGAGCGGAGCGGGGTGGGCGCTCACCGCGCCCACTAGCTATGAGGTGATGAAGGTGAAGGCGGTAAGCCGCGAACCAATGAGCCGCCCTAAGGGAGCCCTCGCCCTTCAGGGCGGGGAGGAGGTCAGCTATGGGTAAGCGGTGCAAGGGCTGAGCTCTGAGGCCCTTTCCCTCCTCTTTCCTTTATCTATTAAGAGAACCTCAAGGGGAGCCCTGACTTTTTAATCACCCCAGAAACTTTGCTGGCTAAAACCTATTATACCACCTACAGTTTTACTAAAGCTCCAGTAAGGGGTCCCATTGTGGCGGGCGAGAAGCCTATAGCGGTTGAGAAGGCAGAGGTCACGGACAAGCAGCTGAGGAGGGCCCTGAACTTCTGGGACATAGCCTACCTAGTCGTAGGCGCCATGATAGGCTCAGGCTGGCTCTTCGGCTCCCTCTACGCGGCCGCCATGGTGGGCCCAGGCGCCATACTCTCATGGATCATAGCCGGCGTGCTCATGCTCTTCGTAGCCCTCGCCTTCGCCGAGCTGTCAGGCATGATACCTAAGTCAGGGGCCATAGTGAGGTACCCCCAGTACTCACATGGCAGCCTGGCCTCGTTCATACTGGCCTGGGCCTACCTGTTGAGCTCGATAACAGTCGCCCCTGCAGAGGCCGAGGCCGTCGTGACCTACATGGGCTCGTACGTCCCTGGCCTCCTGACGCCGTCAGGCGTCTTGACGGCATTTGGCCTGTTCGTCGCGTTCCTCTTCACCGTGTTCTTCTTCCTGCTCAACTACTTCGGGGTTCACGTTATGGGCAAGACGAACACGGCCGTCGGCTGGTGGAAGCTCCTGGTGCCCCTCATAACTATAGTACTTCTCCTCGCCCTTTACCTGCACCCCTCCAACTTCACGACGCCCTCCTTGTTACCTTATGGCGCAGCCCCCCTGTTCTTTGCCCTGCCGACTACAGGCATAGTTTTCGCCTACCTGGGCTTCAGGCAGGGCCTCGAGTATGGCGGTGAGGCTAAGAACCCTCAGAGGGACGTACCGCTCGGCACCGTCATCGGCTTCCTCATAGTGATGGCGATATATGTGTTGCTTCAGACGGCCTTCATAGGCGGCGTGGACTGGTCAAAGCTCATGCTTAACGTCTCGACGGGCAGCTCCTGGAAGCTCGTGCCGCTCAAGCCCGGCCAGTGGGGCAACCTGACCAGCGCCCTTGTCAACACCTCTGGGTACCCGTCTCTCAGCCATGGACCCTTCTACGAGATCCTGAGGATGTCAGCAATACCGATACTTGTCGGCTGGGGCATCTTCCTGTTGATTGACGCTATAGTCTCGCCCAGCGGCACGGGCTGGATCTACGAGGGCACAGCCACCAGGACATTCTACGGCATGGCCGCTGACGGGCACCTGCCAGACTGGTTCCTGTGGCTTAACAGGTACAAGATACCGTGGGTCTCGCTCTTAGCCTCGCTGGTAGTAGGGGCGCTGTTCCTGATACCATACCCTGCCTGGGTCTTCATAGCCTCCTTCATATCGTCAACGACCGTGTACACTTACATGATAGGAGGCCCCGCAGTACTTGTCCTCAGGAGGACGGCCCCGCAGGCGCCGAGGCCCTTCAGGCTGCCGGCCGCCTGGGTCATAGGGGCCCTGGCCTTCATAGCCGCGTTCCTCATAGTCTACTGGAGCACGTTCGCCGTGCTCTGGGGCGTCGTGGCGCTGATACTCGCCGGCCTACCGCTGTTCTTCATGTACACGTTGCCCAGCAGGTACGGCCTCAAGAGGTCTGTAGGGGCAGCGATGGGGATAGCGTACTGGGTCGTCCTTGGGATCACGACATATGTGTTCCTCTACCAGGACGTGGTCCAGGCCGCGTCTACTATGATCAGTAACAACGTCCCAATCCACCAGGTGTTGATGGCCACCGTGCCCTACTTCATATACTGGCTGGTCATAAACATGGCCGTCACCATAGCCGCGGTCTACGTGGCCTCAACGATGCTCCCTGAGGAGGGCAAACAGCACATAAGGGCTGGCTGGTGGATAGTGATAACCACGTTCGCCGGCCTCGTCCTGTCGTTCCTCGGCCCCTTCGGCCCCTACTCCTCAGCCGGCTACGCGATAATACCGTTCCCGTGGGACACAGTGGCGGCAGCGGTTGTAGCCCTTGGACTGTTCTTCTGGGCAGCGTACTCAGGGATATACACCAAGGACCTCGAGATAGTCCTGAGGGACATGGGCGTAATCAAGTAAGCGATATTTGTAAACGTTCCTCAGTCAATTTTTTCTTAACAGTTTAGGCCCTGCAGACCTGGTCTCAGCAGGGCGTCCAGAAGACCCTTTAAAGGCGACCCATGTAACAGGCCTTGAGGGGAAAAGCTATGGCCGTCAGGCTGTACTTCCATCAGAGCTGCGCCACGAGCCGAGAGGTCATATTGGGAGTGAGCAGGCGAGGCCTCCTTGAGAGGGTTGAGCTAATGCCCCTCGACAGCGGCATCGAATCGCTTAAGGCTGGCGCGTGGAGCGTCCCATGGATCGTCATTGACGGGAGGCCTGTTGCCACCGACCCTGTCACAGCTGACGAGGCGGCCGAGATCATTAGCGGGGGAAAGATTGACGTAGGGGACCCCCTTGACGCCTTCATGAACGCTGTCCTCCACAGCTCGCTCGCGACCGCGTTAACGCTGCTTCACGGCAGCGTCGCAGCCGTAGCAGACCCCTCGCTGGCCTCGGCGGCCGCCAGGTCCCCCCTCACGGGCGTCGACCCTGAGGCCCTCGCCGCCCGCGTGAGGGCGGAGGGGGACAGGCTCTTCCTCGAGTGGAGGGACAAGCTGAGGAGGGCCGCCGCAGTGAGCTACGTCAGGGAGCTGTACTGGGCCTCGGGAGGGGCCATCACCGCTGAAGAGCTAGCAGCCCACGCGACCCAGGCCTCCGTGGGGGCCTGGCTGATAGCCAAGGGGAGCCTCGGCAGGGCCGCGCTTCCGCCGAGGCCCAAGGGGGTCGCCCGCGAGGACGCCGAGTGGATAGCCTCCTTCGTCAGGAGGGCCGCGAGGGGGCTCCTCGAGAAGGTGAGGGAGGAACAGGAGTCCATATACTCAGACAGCGAGTACCTGGGGCTGCTGAGGGCCCGCGGCATCAATATACCTCCCTGAACTCGAGGCCCTCCCTCCTCAGGGCCTCTATAGCCTCAGGCACGGCGTCGGGGTCTGGGGCCTCCACCAGTACCTCCACCATGGCCCAGCCCGGCATGATAGAGGGGGCAAACCTGTCGTGCCTTATGTCAACCACGTTGAACCTGGCCTCCGCAAGCCTCCTCAGGACCCTGTCAAGCCACCCAGGCTGGTCCGGGACGGCCCCAACGAGCTTGACTAGCCTCCTCGCGCTGTAGAGCTCGTAGTTTATGATGTTAGCTATCCTGGTCAGGTCAACGTTGCCCCCGCTTATTATGGCTACGGCCTTCAGGCCCTTCACGTTAACCTTGCCCTCAAGCATGGCCGCCAGCGAGGCCGCCCCTGCGCCCTCGGCAAGGGTCTTGGCCCTCTCGAGCAGCAGGAACATGGCCTTGGCCACCTCCCTGTCGTTAACTGTGACCAGGTCGTCCACCAGCTCCTCTATGACCTGCCTTGTAAGGGTCCCCACGACCTTGACCAGCAGGCCGTCCATGAGGCCTGAAGAGTATGACTCGGGCCCCAGCTCCCTGCCCTCCTTTATCAGGGCCCTGTACTTGGGCATATAGGACGGCTCGACCCCTATGACCTTGACCCTCTGGCCGTACCTCTTCTTCAGCACTGCCGAGATGCCTGATATCAGCCCTCCTCCCCCAACTGGGACCACGACAACGTCAGGCGGGCCGCCCAGCTGCCCTATGAGCTCCAGGGCTATGGTCCCCTGGCCGGCCATCACATCGACGTCGTCAAACGGGTGTATGAAGGTCACGCCCGTCTCCCGCTCTATCTCGTGAGCCCTCCTTATGGACTCGTCCACGAGGGACCCGTAGAGGATCACCTCAGCCCCGTATGACTTGGTGGCCAGGATCTTGGAGAGGGGCGCGGTGGTCGGCATAACTATCGTCGCCTTCACGCCCAGCAGCTTCGCCGCGTACGCTACCCCCTGGGCGTGGTTGCCTGCGCTCGCGGCCACGACGCCCCTCCTGGCGGCCTCGCCGAGCCTCCATATCTTGTAGTAGGCGCCCCTTACCTTGAACGATCCCGTCTTCTGCAGGTTCTCAAGCTTCAGGTAGACCTCCCCTCCTGTCATTGTCGAGAAGGTGTAGCTGAGGTCCAGCGGGGTCTCCTTCGCCACGCCCCTCAGGACCTCCATGGCCCTGAGGGCGCCCTCGTATATCTCGTCCACAAGCCTTGACATTTATAATTCCTAAGGAGACCAAAGGAGGTCATGCATTAAAAGCGTTAGGCCAGGCTGAGGGAGACGAAGACGAGGGAGCGGAACTCCCTGAGGAGCTTAACGAACTCGTCCACAGAGAGCTCCGTTATGCCCTCAGAGGAGTAGTCGCCCCTCACCATCAGCTCGGCCAGCCTCCTCTGCCACCTGTCGCCCATCACCAAGTACCTGGCCGCCCCGTCCTCCTCCTTTACGTAGCTGAGGAGGAGGGGGACTCTCATGAAGGGCCTGAAGTAGGGCGGGACCACCCTGAGGAGCCTCTCGACCTCCTCGGGGTCCATCTCGTGAACGGTGCCGTCGGCCAGGCTTACTGACCTCCTGACCTTAAGCTCCTCCAGGGTCACCTGCTCTGCGGGCCAGTGGGCCTGAAGCCTCCTTACCTCCTCCCTCCACCTGCTCCTGACCCTCTCGGCAAGGTTGCTGGCCTCGCCGCTCATCAAGAGCGCCTCCTGTACCTGGCGTAGATCATGGCGTGGTCCCTGTCGAAGGGGTCGAGGTGCACCACGTCAATTACCTCGAAGCCTCCCTGGGCGAGCCTCTTCATCTCCCTGAGGTAGATGTCGCTTGGCTCCCTAGTCACGTCGATGCTCCTGGCCTTGATGGCAAGGAGCAGGTAGCCGCCGTCCTCCAGGAACAGCCTGGCGTTCCTGTTAACTATGTCGGCCTGCTCAGGCTGGGCCACGTCGGCGTAAAGGCCGTTCACCATCCCTACCATGAGCCTGTACCTCTCAGGCGTCCTGGCGTCGGCGAGTATGGGCAATATGTTCCTCCTGTCCGCCACGACCTGCATGAGGTCCCTTATGACCCTCGGCGAGAACTCCACGCCGTATATCAGGCCCTTGGAGCCTATTATGTCACTTATGTGGCTGGCGGTCGTGCCGCTCGCTATGCCCAAGTACAGTATCCTGTCGCCCTCCTTGACCGGCAGCTCCTCGAGGCCCTTCAGCAGGGCGGCCGCCAGCTTGCTCCTGTAGGCGTTCCACTCCCTGTACTCGACCCCCTCGTAGTTGAAGAGCCTCTCCCCGTAGACCCTCTGGCCGGGGACCAGGTTCTTGGTCGCCAGCCTCAGGCTGCCGTCATCCAGCTCAGCTACGTAGACCCCCTTCCACTTCTCGTGCTCGTAGACCCTCACCTTACATCACCCCCTGCCTCCCTCACCTCTGCCACCCTCCCTCTGGCCGCCCCTGCCCTCCCTCCTCTTGGGCGGCCTCCCGGGCCTCGCAGGCCTAGCGGGCGGCCTGGCCTTCTCCTCCCTCCTCTTGGGCGGGGCAGCGTAGACCTTCTTTATCTCAGCTATCCTCTGCTGCAACTCCTCCCTCAGCCTGTCACCTATGAACCTCCCGCTGAACGCGTCAACCTTGGCAGCTATAGCGAGCTTAGACGCAAGGGCTCTCGCTATCTTGCCCCTCTGCCACCTCGGGGCCCTGAATATGTCAGGGTACTGGAATATTACTCCGTGCTTGGGCGGCCTGCCGCCTGTCCTCAGGGCCCTGAAGAGGGCCTTCTCGGCCCCAAGAACCTGTATTGTGCTGGCAGGCATCGTGGCCAGCTCCTCAAGGCTGCCGGCCAGGCTTATGAGCCTCGCGGCCAGCAGGGGCCCTACGAGCTCTGTCACGTTAGGCGCCACCTCCTTGGCGACCCTACCTATGTAGCCCTCCAGCTGAGACCTGAGGTCATAGAGCTGAAGGGATATGCTGGCGAAGGTCCTCACGGCCTCAGCGTCGTGCTCTGATATGTCTGCCCCGACGCTCTTGCTGGCCGCGTCAACTATCCTCTTGGCGAGCCCCTCGGGGACCCCGATGGACTTAAGCCTCTCAAGGTCCATCTCGTCCCTTGTGCCCACCTGCGACACTATGGTGACGAAGAGCCTGTGATCATCCACCAGGTCGTTCAGCTCGGGGAAGTGGACGCTGTACCACTCGCGTAGCCTGTTGACGAACAGGTTCAGGGTCTTATCAATGTCGTCAACGGTCCTAATGGAGTGGGCCAGGAGGAGGTCGCGCTTCTTGGCGGCCCCCATGAGGCCCCTCCTCGTGAACTCGTAGGCGACCTCAAACTCAAGGGAGGGGGCCTCGCTGGCGTCCTTAGCTAGCTCAGCCCTCACGAGCTCCTGGGCAAGCCTTGACCTGAGGGAGACGGCGACAGCGTTCCCCTCATCAACGACGGCCCTCAGCCCCATCTGGCCCAGGTACTTGGCCTCGACGTCGTCCTCCACGACCACGAGCTCCGGCTTCATGACCTTCAACTTCTCCGCGAGCCTAGCGAAGGACTGGAGGAGCTCACCCCTGTAGGCCTTCATCGCCTCCTCCACCATCTCGTTCTTGGACTTAGGCATGGGCTCAAAGGCCAGCTCCTTCCCGCTCTCATCCACCGCGTAGGAGCCCGCCAGGGTGTCAACCACGTATACCTTCAAGGGCCCTCTTCCCAGGCCCTTTAGGTGCCTAGGTAGGAATAAAGCTTTGCCAGTCGGCCGCGCAGAGGCCAGCAGGGTTTTTAAGGGAGCCCAGCAGCAGAGGACCTGATGAGCCATGCCCACGCACGGATCAATGACAAAGGCCGGGAAGGTTAGGAAGGCCACGCCCAGGATAGAGCCCAAGCACAAGAAGAACCTGCCCCCTAGGCTCAGGAACAAGGTTGAGTTCGTGAGGAGGGTCCTCAAGGCGGCGCAGCAGGCCAAGGCTGCTGCCTGATAACATCTCCTTTTTACCCCAGGGCCTCAGTAGCTAAGAGGGGCTTAGTTGGAGGAGTACTTCGGCTACGCAGACCTCGTAGCGAGGAAGCTGGCCGAGGCCGGGGTGAGGCCAGGCGACCTTATAGAGGTCGCCAGAGAGGATGGGGCTACCTTCAGAGGTATGTTAATGCCCAAGGACGAGTTCTCGGCCCCAGGAATTGTCGTTATAAAGCTTGACAATGGCTACAACGTCGGCGTTCGCCTGGGCCCAAAGGCCACCGTAAGGCTCCTGTCAAGGGGGGAGCTGACATCTCATCCGGGCGAGCCCGTGAGCCTCTCTGAGACCGAGGTCAGGCCGCCCCAGAGGAAGGTCATGATACTCGGCACAGGGGGCACCATAGCTAGCAGGGTTGACTACGAGACCGGCGCCGTGCACCCCTACATGGACGCCAAGGAGCTGGCAGCGTCTGTGCCCGAGATGTTCAGGTACGCCTCCGTCGACGTCCAGCAGGTCATGGCGATCTTCAGCGAGGACATGACGCCCAAGACATGGGAGACCGTAGCTGACGAGGTTGCTAAGAGGCTTGAGGCCGGCTACGAAGGGGTTGTCGTGGCCCACGGCACCGACACCATGGCGTACACGGCAGCGGCCCTCTCGTTCGTCTTCCACAGGGGCCTCCCTGGGCCAGTTGCCCTCGTGGGGGCCCAGAGGAGCAGCGACAGGCCCAGCAGCGACGCGGCCTTCAACCTGACAGCTGCCGTGCTCGTGGCCTCAGAGGCCCCCTTCGGCGAGGTCACGGTGGTAATGCATGGCGAGACAGGCGACACGTACGCCCTGGCCCACAGGGGCACCAAGGTGAGGAAGATGCACAGCAGCAGGAGGGACGCGTTTCAGAGCATTAACGACGTTCCCTTAGCTAAGGTATGGCCTTACGAGAGGAAGATCGAGATGCTGAGGGACGACTTCAAGGGGAGGTCGAAGGACCTGGAGCCCGAGAACGGCTTCAACGAGAGGGTGGCGCTGATTAAGTTTTACCCAGGCATGACGTCAGAGGTCATAGACCTCCTCGTCGACAGGGGCTACCACGGGATCGTCATAGAGGGCACAGGCTTCGGGCACGTGGCGAACAGGCTTATACCATCCCTTCAGAGGGCCGTGGAGTCAGGGGTACCAGTCGTGATAACTACCCAGACTCTCTTCGGCCGCGTCAACCTTAACGTCTACAGCACCGGCAGGAGGATGCTCCAGGCCGGCTTCATACCGGCTGAGGACATGCTGCCCGAGACTGCCTTTGTCAAGCTCTCGTGGGTTCTCGCCAGGACGAGGGACATGGATGAGGTGAGGAGGCTGATGCTCACGAACCTGACTGGCGAGATAAACCCCAGGCACGAGCTCAAGCTCTTCCCAAGGTGGTATCATGACAGGCTCTGAGGTGAAGGTTGACTACCAGGCCCTGGGCCTCAAGGTAGGCCTCGAGATACACCAGCAGCTTGACACGAGCCACAAGCTTTTCTGTAGCTGCCCGACTGACCTCACCGAGGCCGAGAAGGGGGACGAGTTCCCCAGGTGGCTCAGGCCCACAAGGAGCGAGACGGGCGAGGTTGACGTAGCTGCCCTCTTCGAGTACAGGAAGGGGAGGAAGTACAGCTACCAAGCCCCCTCAGGCCACTACTGCCTCGTCGAGGCCGACGAGGAGCCCCCGCACCCGATCAACAGGGAGGCCATAGTGATAGCTCTCGCGGTCGCCAAGGCCCTGGGGTCGACGATAGTTGACGAGGTTCACGTGATGAGGAAGATAGTGATAGACGGCAGCAACACGAGCGGCTTCCAGAGGACAGCCATAGTGGCGCTGGGGGGAAGGATAACGGTCAACGGCAAGGACTACGGCATCCAGACTATAGTGGTCGAGGAGGACGCGGCCAGGAAGGTCGGGGAGAGGGGGCAGGTAGTTGACTACAGGCTCGACAGGCTCGGGGTGCCGCTCATAGAGATAGCCACGGCGCCGGATATGCACACCCCCCAGGAGGCCAGGGACGTGGCCCTGGCCATAGGCATGCTGCTCAGGATGACGGGGGCCGTCAAGAGGGGGCTCGGCACCATAAGGCAGGACCTGAACGTGAGCATAGTCGGCGGGGCCAAGACCGAGATAAAGGGGGTGCAGGAGCTTGACCTCATAGACAGGATAGTGGAGTACGAGGTCATGAGGCAGGTCAACCTGCTCAGGATAAGGGACGAGATGAGGGCCCGCGGCATAACCGAGCGGGACCTTGACCAGGAGCCTGTTGACGTGACCGACCTGTTCAGGGGCACCAAGAGCAAGGTGATAGCCAGGGCGCTTGAGTCGGGGGGCAAGGTCCTCGCGGTCAGGCTGCCCCGCATGAAGGGGCTCCTCGGCACCTACGTGCAGCCGGGCAGGAGGTTCGGGACCGAGATAGCTGACTACGTGAGGTTCTGGAGCGACGTGCAGGGTCTCTTCCACAGCGATGAGCTGCCGGCCTACGGCATAACGGCCGAGGAGGTTCAGGCCGTCTATAGGGCCCTCGGGGCAGACCCAGCCCAGGACGCCTTCGCCATGGTGGCCGAGAGGCCCGAGAGGGCCCTGAAGGCCATCCCGGTTATACTTGAGAGAGTCAGGCAGGCGCTTCAAGGAGTCCCTGAGGAGACAAGGGCCGCCAACGAGGACGGGACGACCCGTTACATGAGGCCTAGGCCCGGCAGGGAGAGGATGTACCCTGAGACCGACATACCTCACCTCCTCGTGACCCCTGACATGCTTGCAGAGGCCGAGAAGCTGGTGCCGGAGCCGGCCGAGGTCAAGGTCAGGAGGTTCGTGGAGAGGTACGGCATGAGCAGGGAGCTCGCGGAGAAGGCCGTGGCTGACCCGAGGCTCCCGCTCATAGAGGAGCTCATAGGAAGGTACGGGGCCTCGCTGTCCCCCACGCTTATAGCGTCGCTTATCGTGGTCACGATGAAGGGGCTGAAGAGCAAGGGCGTCAACGTGGACTCCATTAGCGAGGACAGGTTAGAGGGCCTAGTGAGGCTCCTTGCTAAGGGCAGTGTGGCCAAGGAGGCCGCCGAGGCAATACTGGCCAAGATGGCCGAGGACCCGAGGCTTGGCCCCGAGGAGGCGGCCAAGGCGCTGGGCTTGACGAGGCTGGGCGAGGAGGAGGTGAGGAGAGTCATAGATGAGGTGGTTAAGGAGAACCTTGGGCTGGTGAGGCAGAAGGGGGAGGCCTCCTTCGGTCCCCTCATGGGCAGGGCCATGGAGAGGCTTAGGGGCAAGGCTGACGGGAAGCTGGTAGCTGAGCTGCTGAGGTCCAGGATCAAGGAGGTCCTCTCTGGCAGCTAGTGTAGAGCGTGAGCAGGTACGTCAGCAGTTCATGCGCCCTCCCGCCTAGGGCCCCCAGGAGGTATCCGTCGGGGGCCAGGGACAGCGCGTTGACCTTGTTTCCGCCTTCGCCGATCACGACCAGCAGGGGGCGCCCCTCCGTCGAAGTTGTAAACTCCCCGGTTAACACTGACGAGTTCAGCGCGAGGGCGACAGGGTCAGAGACGTCAACGGCTACCGCGACTCCCTCGAGGCTCACGAAGGGACCCCCAAGGGACCTGAACGAGGGCTCCCTGGCCCCAGCCCTGCACGCGTCGACCCACTCCGGCGCGGCTATAACGTAGTGCCTGAACGGGGGCCTCTCGTCAAGAATGAGGGACCCCACTCCGATGGCCAGCCGCAGGGCGCCCTGGCTCGTCCTGACGGTAACTATAGACGGTGACGTCACGAAGAGCCCGCCGGAGCCCAGCGCGAGCGAGGCGAGCTCCCTCAGCTCCCTGTCCCCGAGCCTGAGAACGTCAGCCACCTCAACCAGGTACTGACCTGGGTCAACCCTCGGCAACTTCTCACCTCAGGGCGTTGTGAGGCTAACGCCCTAATCTACGACGTGGGTTAATCTTAATAATTCTGGGCCCCTAAGGCCGAGGCGGGCTGGTAGTCACGCGGATTAGGCTGATAGCCTTCGTTGGCGCCCTGGTGCTAGGGGCCCTGGCCTTCTCATCAATTTACATCGTCACGAGCCTCGTCAGGTGGCCCGCGTGGGTCTCAGCGGCGGCAGGCGTCGCCGTGGCGGCCCTGTCGTACCTAGTGCTCCTGAGGGCCGTGGACAGGGTCCAGGACTGGCTGATTCAGCTTATATCTGAGCTAGAGGGGGGAGGGGAGGGCTACCTGCCGATGGAGGAAGACGAGGACGATGAGGACCTGAGCGCGGCCGACTACGACGCTGGCTACAGCACTGAGTCGCTGTTCCTCGTGCACTCGCTGGTTGAGAGCCTGGCGAAGGAGATGTTCAGGGGGTTCTCCTCAGTTGTGGTGGAGGCGTACCTGCCGGACGCCCTTCTCGTATACCCAGAGCCCTCAGACGAGGAAGTGCCGCAGGGGTTCTCGGAGCCCGACGGCGCTGAGGCGGAGGCTGAGGAGAAGAGGCTGAGGGTCATGCTTGACGAGCGGCACTACGCGAGCCTGACGAGGGTCGTGAGCAGGGGGGAGGGCGAGAAGGGCGTCATCGAGAGCGAGGGCGAGCTGAGGGCGCTTTATGACGTTGCCAAGGCCATAGCGCTCTCAAACATAGATGACGAGGCCCTGGCAGCCTACGCCGCCTACAAAGCCCTCGTCAAGATGATCAGGACGCACAGGCTTGCGGTGCCGGAGAGGCTCAGGGACCTGTTGCCCTTCGAGGACAGGGACCTCAGGAGGAGGGTAAGGGAGCAGGTGGCCGAGGAGGGCCTGACCTACTGAGGCCCTCACTCGCGAGGGCTTGATGTCTCCACCATTATGGGCCTCCCAAGCGGGACCTCCCCGTTCAACAGCTTCTGCAGGAACCTCCTGGTAGACTCGGCCACCTCAGGGCTCGCAGCGTAAACCCTGGCGTCAAGGAAGGCCGCCTCCAGGGCGTCACTTGAGGGCCTCAGCGTGCCCCTGCAGTCCCCCATCAGTACGGTGATCAATATATAGTGGTACTTGACGGTCCCGGCCTCGTCCCTTGATATTATCTGGTCCACGTTAACGACGCCCAGGGGCCTGCAGAGGAGGCCCGTCTCCTCCTCGAGCTCCCTCTCAGCCGCCTCGAGGACCCCCTCGCCGAGCTCCACCTTGCCCCCTGGAAGGGCCCACCTGCCTGCCTCAGGCGGCGCGGCCCTCCTGACCATGAGTACCTCCTGTCCCCTCAGGACCAGGGATCCGACGCCCACCACAGGCTGGGAAGGATATAGGCCCCTCAAGGCTACCCGTCAGCGCGAGCGGCTGGGCCGGGTAAAACGCTAAGAGGTTCTGTGTATACAAATGAAAACGTGGAATAGTTGTAGAATATCATAGTATTCACAGATATTTTTAAACCAAAGCTTTTTAAAACAGCGGCCTACTATGGCATGGTACTCGCCCCTCATACATGCCCTTACCCAGTCGCTCCCGTCAATAGTGGAGTTCATAGTAATCGTCATAATTGGCATCATGGTGGCCTACGGAGTCGCTGCCGTCCTCAGGAGGGCCCTCTTGCTGAAGTACTTTGATCAGTACCCTGAAGTGAAGGGCCTCCTGGGCCTAAGCGTAGGCGCCGTCAAGGCCTTCATCATACTGGTCACACTGGCCATAGCGTTCGCGGTCCTGAAGCTGGGACCGGCGACGGTCTACATGCAGGAGGTAGCCAACTACCCGCTGTCCCTGGCCGGCGCCATAATCCTGCTGACCCTCGGCGTGGCCCTCATTAATATACTGGTGGACTACATCCAGAGGCAGGTGGGAGGGGCCAGCAGCCCGTTCATGGCCTCCGTCTTCAACATACTTAAGTTGGCCTCTACGCCGTGATAATAAAGATAGCGGTCCAGCTCTCCATATTCTACTGGATACACTTCATCAACCTCTACCTCTTCTATGACATCATAATAGCCTTGGTGATACTGGTTGCCACCCTGACCATCACCGACACGGTAGTTGACCAGCTGCTCAAGTGTTTACCCGTGGCGGAACTTTTCCTTAACTTTTAATCTAATTCCGCCGCGGGCACCCCTCTTAAGGGGTCATACACCGTCACCCTTAACTCATTGGGGCTGGTCGAGGGAAACACCACTACCCTCCCATCCGCTTTTATCGCTCCCACCCTCGTGAGCAGCGCCCGTCATCAGGTAGGGGGCTCGTCAGTGAAAGCTTTCTCGGTAGTACCATATAAACCTAACCCGTATCGAAACGATATCTAGAAGTGATTAAAGATAACTAGTAGTTATGCAGAAGCGTTGCCGTCTCACCCTGAGCTCAAGGACGTCGCCGGCTACGGCAGGTTCCTCCTCTACCTGATATTCCTGCTCATAGCCATAGCGATAATAGTCCAGCCCTTCACCAACGTAACCAACATAATCTACGCGTTCAGCTGGGGCCTCGCGATCGCCTTCGCCCTCGCGGTCATACCGCTGGCCTACCTGCTGGTCAAGAGGATAGCGAAGGAGATTTAATAAAAAAACTTCAGTTTTTAATTTACTTTTTTGCCGTGACCTTTATGACGGCCACTATCTTGTCCTTCTCCTCCTTGAGCTCTAGGAGCTGGTTCCCAGTCCTCTTGATCCAGGCCTCTACGTCCGGCTTGAAGCCGGGGTCCGTCGCCCAGACCTCCAGCACGTCACCGTTCTTGGCGTTCCTGTAGGCCTTGACTATCTCGGTTATGGGTCCAGGACACGCGAGGCCCCTAGCGTCTATGAGTACCCTCTTCTCCTGGCTCATGATCCCACTCTCTATGTAGAGATAGGCCCGTAAGAGTACTTAAGCGTTCAACTTGGGCTGTTAGTTCTCAAAAAAGAGAACCGGCGCGAGGCAAGCATTTCTATCAGAAACCCCCTGACGGATTTTATGAAGAACTTATATGTTTGCTGGAGACTCCTCTGTATACGAGTGAGAGCTTGGCCGTAAGGCCGGACCCGTATGAGGAGGCTAAGAGGCAGCTCAGGCTGACGGTCAGCGTCCTGGGCCTCAGCGAGGATGTCTACGAGTCCCTTGTGACGCCTGAGAGGGTCATACAGGTCAAGATACCGGTCATAATGAGGGATGGAAGGGTCAAGACGTTCATAGGCTGGAGGGTCCAGCACAACAGCGCCCTAGGCCCCTACAAGGGAGGGGTCAGGTACAGCCCTGAGACCGACCTGAGCGAGGTCATGGCCCTGGCCATGTGGATGACTTGGAAGAACGCGCTCGCAGGCCTCCCCTACGGGGGCGCTAAGGGAGGGGTGAGGGTCGACCCGTTCCAGCTGAACCAGTTTGAGCTGATGCAGCTCTCCAAGAACTACTTCACTGCCATAAGTGAGTTCGTCGGCGTCGACCTAGACATACCTGCCCCCGACGTCAACACCAACCCACAGACAATGGCCTGGTTCCTTGACGCTTACCAAGTTAAGACGGGCCTGAGGGAGCTCGGAGTGGTGACTGGGAAGCCCCTGGAGCTCGGGGGGCTCCAGACAAGGGTCTACTCAACGGGCCTCGGCGTCGCTACAGTTGCCAGGGAGGCCGCCAGGAGGCTCCTGGGAGGCATAGAGGGCAAGATTGTAGCCGTTCAGGGCTTCGGGAACGTGGGCTACTACACAGCTAAGTTCCTCCACGAGATGGGGGCCAAGATCGTGGCGATATCAGACATAAAGGGCGGCATCTACAGCAGCAAGGGCTTCAACCCTGATGAGGTCAAGGACTACATAACGACCAAGGGAACGGGATTCGTAATTGACTACCCGCACTATGAAAAGAGGATAAGCAACGAGGAGCTGTTGACGAGCGACGTTGACGTGTTAGTGCCGGCCGCCGTTGAGAACGTTATAACCGAGGGGAACGCGCCCAAGGTGAAGGCTAAGCTCATAGTCGAGGGCGCCAACGGCCCGACCACAGCTGAGGCTGAGAAGGTCCTAGTCGAGAAGGGCGTCGTGATAGTTCCTGACATACTGGCCAACTCCGGAGGCGTCGTCATGTCACACATAGAGTGGGTCAACAACAGGATGGGAGGCTGGATAACTGAGGACGAGGCCAGGAACAAGCTCATGCAGAAGATGGCCGAGAGCTTTAACGCCGTGTGGGACTTCTGGGAGAAGAGGCTCGGAGGGCCCAGCGGCGCCTACAGCATGAGGGTGGCAGCCCAGGCCATTGCCGTCGACAGGGTAGTCAGGGCCATGAAGCTGAGGGGCCTGCTCTGAGCGCCTCCCTGAGGACCTCCAGGGCCGAGTCCCTCGAGGTCGCTGTCATAAGGTAGACCTTCGCTACGCCCGTGAGGTTCTTCATTTTTCTGGCCACCTCCTCGGCCCTCTCCCCTCCAACTAAGTCAACCTTGTTCACCGCCATGATCAGCGGCCTGTCGCCCATGACGCCAAGGACCCTCTTAGCCAGGCCTGCCTGGGCCTCAAGGCCCATGTAAGCTTCGTCGGTGGGGTCGACCAGGAAGATCACGGGGCCTGGGAGGTGCCGAAGGGCGGCCACGGCCCTCCTCTCCACCTCGTTCATCTCCTCAAGGGGCCTGTCGAGGAGCCCGGGCGTGTCAACCACTTGGACCCTCCTCCCCTCCACCTCAGCATGCCCAACTATGACCCTCTTGGTGGTGAAGGGGTAGGGGGCCACCTCTGGCTTGGCTGAGGAAACGGTTGACACAAACGTCGACTTGCCCGCGTTAGGGGGCCCTGACACTATCACTATGGGCTCCTCCAGGTCTATGCCGGGCAGGCCAGCTATGAACTTGGCCGCCTCCTTCAGCCTCTGCAGCGACCTGGAGCACTTCCTCAGCTGTGACATCATTCTCCCCCTCCCCTCCCTGCCAATCCTCCTGGCCTCCGCCTCGCCCTCAGCGGCCATCAGCCTGTACCTGTAGGTCTCCCACATCCTCTCGGCGAGCCTCCGGGCCTTAGCCACGCACCTGATGTCGCTCTCCAGCTGGCCTAGGTCAAAGCTTATGTTGACGAGCTCCCTGTAGAAGGGGTGGAGGTCCCTGAGGAGCCTGCCAAGCGTCATAACGGGCTCTGTCCTGTCAATTATGACGTTCCTAACCAGCTCAAGCGACCTCCTCTCCCTCTCGCGGGTGGGCACGTTATGGGGGTACCTGGACTTTATCCTCGCCAGGACCTCCTCATAAGTAGGCACGTGTATCCTTTTAGCTATGGACGCTGGGTCCAAGGCCTGCCTTCAGCTTCTCAGCCAGCATGGGAGGACTTAACCTCTTCTGCCTCAGGGCCTCAGCAACGACCACCTCATACATGTCCAGCGACCTCTGGTGCCTCTCGCGGACCTTCGCTATGCTCCTTGGCGAGGCGCCTGTGGCCCTTGAGGCTAACTCCGTCGCCCTTGACCTGCTGAGCCCCATGGCCCTCAGGGCGGCGTAGAGCGCCAGGGCCTTCCTCACCCTCTCTGTCCTGGACTTCAGGTCAGGGAACCCTGACATCATCTCAAGCAGGCCCTCAAGGCCCTCGACCTTTTCCTTCACGGGCGGCCTCAGCCTGACGGCCCTCCCGACGACCTCTATCACCCTGCCCCTCCTGACGGCCTTTGCAGCCGCCTCCTCTACGTCCTCCTCAAGGGGCCTTGAGGCTGGAGGGACTACAGGCTCGGGCCTCCTCCTGATGGGCCTCCAGGGAGGCCTTGGAAGGGCTGGCCGCTCCTCCTCAATTAGCTGCGAGATGACAGCGCCGCAGTCCTGGCACACAAGGTAGCCCGTCAGCTCGTCCCAGGCGAGCCTCGCGGAGCCGCAGACAGGGCACCTCAAGCCTCAGCCCCTGGTCAAGGGACCTGCAGGACCTCTGATAAGCAACGCCGTAATGCCCTTACCATGTCTCCCCCACACGCCCCGCCGAAACTGACCTCCTCCTCGCCCTGAAGTGCGAGGCCTTCAGCCGTAACACCGAGCCCGCCTACCTTTACCCAGGGCAGGACAAGTGCTGGGAGGTGGTGGGGCTGCCGATAAGGCTCAGGCCGCCAGAGAACGTCAGCAAGCTCACCCTCTCCGAGGCAGCCGAGGCCTTCCTCAGGGCCCTGGCAGAGTCAGGGGCCTCCCCCCTCACCGTTAAGTCGTACAGGGCCGCCGTCAGCTCCTTCGCGTCATTCGTGGGGCCCTCAACGCCAGCATCTAGGCTCACGCCCGACGACTACTACAGGTGGCTCTCAGCCGCGAGGGCCCAGGGGCCGAGGGGGCCGAGGGGCGGCAGGTGGGAGTCAACTCTTCACTACTACTCCATCTTCGTGAGGAGGTTCCTGGGCTGGCTCGGCCTCAGGGGGCCCCTGCAGGCTGAGCCCAACAGGAGGAGGGGGTTCTCAGGGGCCCTGTCATGGGATGAGGTGGAGGCCCTTCTCTCGGCCGCCAGGGACGTCTATGACGCCCTGATAGTCTCCCTCATGGCCGAGTCAGGCCTGAGGGCCAGGGAGCTCGTTAGCCTGACCTGGGCTGACGTTGACCTTACCAGGAACCAGGTCAGGGTCACCGGCAAGTACGGCAAGGAGAGGGTCGTCTTCCTGGGCCCCAACGCCAGGGCGCTGCTCCTCTCCGTCTCCGCGGGCAGGAGGCCTGAGGAGAGGGTCGTGCCCCTGAGCTACCAGGCCGTCTACAACAGGCTTAAGGCCATGGCCAGGAGGGCTGGCGTTGACCCGTCCAGGGTGAGGCCCCACGTGCTGAGGCACACCTTCGCCACCGAGGCCCTCAGGAGGGGGGTCAGCCTGGCGGCCCTCCAGAGGCTGCTGGGCCACAGCGACATAAAGGTGACGCAGCTCTACCTGCACCTGCTAGACGATGACGTCAGGAGGGAGTACGAGAGGGCCTTCCTCCAGGCCTACCCTGGCCCTACGCCGTACCAGCCGTGGCCCCAGCAACAGGCCTTCCCCGCGAGAAGTATGGTTAGGTGGCCCTAGGCCGTTGATGAGAGCCTCCTCTCCACGGCCTCTAGCCTCTCCCTCAGCGACCTTATCTCTGCCAGCCTCTGCCTAAGCGCTGTCGGCTCGCTCTCCGCCAGCCTCTCTACGTAATCCACGGCCTCCCTCAGGGCGGCCAGGGGGTCAGGCGGGGGCGGGAGTACTGACTGGGCCAGGGCCCTGCCGGCCTCGCTCAGCTCGTACCTGCCGTCGGGCCTCCTGACCACAAGGCCCTCCTCAAGCATCTCAGCCAGCATGGGGTAGACGCTGCCCGGCGACGGCCTCCAGAGGCCGCCTGTCAGCCTCTGTATCTCGTCCATTATCTCAACTCCGTTGAGGGGGCCCTTGTTAAGGAGGAGGCTGAGTATGAGGGGCCTCAGCCAGCCCCTCCTGCCCCTCATCGCGTGGACCCACGGAGGGTGGCCGCGCTCATGCCAGCCGTGCAACGCGATCCCCCTTAGACGCTTGGCGGCGAGGAAGTTAATAACGCGGCCTGTCGCCCTCCCTGAGCTGCCTGTCGAGCCTCAGCCCATTGGCTGCTGTCCTTCTGAAGCTAAGCACAGACTTGAACGTCATGGCTTTAAACTACGTTGTTATGAACGGAGAGCTATATGCGTGCCATCCACCTCTCAGGCAGGTGCTAGGCCTGCAGCTGGAGCAGGGCGCTGTCGTAAAGAGGTACAGGAAGGGCATGACGAGGGTGGCGCTGCTCTACCCCTCAACCTATGAGGTGGCCCTCTCCTCGCTAGTCTACCACAGGCTCTACTTCACGCTTAACGACATGGAGAACGTCTACGTCGAGCGGTTCTTCCTCAGGTCACCGGGCGGCCCCCCTGAGCCCCTGAGGGGGTATGAGGGTGGGGGTCCCCTCAGGTCCTTTGACTTCATAGTGGCCCCCATACATTACGAGCTTGACTACGCTAACCTGGCCAGGGCCCTCCTGGGCTCAGGGGTCCCCGTGCTCTCGCGGGAGAGGGCCTCGCCTAAGGTCATAGTTGGGGGCCCGGCCCCCACGGCGAACCCTGAGCCCATAGCTGACATGGTGGACGCCGTGGTCATGGGGGACCTTGAGGCCTCCCAGGGGTGGCTTGAGGGAGTCCTGAGCGAGGGGATGCCTATAGAACCCGCTGAGACCGTCTACGTGCCAGCTGAGGGCAAGCATGAGGTGCGGATAGGCTACAGCGCCTCCGTGCCCCGCGGGGACCTGAGGAGGATAAGGGCTCCCGAGGCCTCCTTCTCGATAGCCGTTGAAGTAGCTAGGGGGTGCCCCTTCTCCTGCGCCTTCTGCCTGGAGGGGCACATAACAAAGCCCTTCAGGACAAGGCCTGCCAGCGAGATTATTGAGGAGGCTGAGGGCCTCTACAGGCTCTACGGCCTGAGGGTGGCCCTCGTCTCCCTGACGGCCAACGCCTCGCCGTGGTTTAAGGACGTAGTTAGGGGGCTCGTGGCGAGGGGCGTCCCCTTCTCCGTGCCCTCGCTCAGGGCCGAGCTCCTTGACGAGGAGTCCATAGACCTCCTTGCCAGGGCAGGCCAGCTCACGCTCACCCTGGCCCCTGAGGCCTCTGAGAGGCTGAGGGAGGCCCTCGGGAAGCTGGCCAAGGACGAGGACTTCGTCAGGGCGGCGAGGCTGGCTGCAAGCAAGGGGATGAAGGTCAAGCTCTACGCCCTGGTCGGCGTCCCCGGCGAGACCACGGATGACCTCAGGGCATTCGCAGAGCTGACGAGGCGCATGGCGGCGAGCGGGGCAAGGCTCGAGCTCAGCGTCAACCCCCTGGTCATAAAGCCGCGGACGCCCCTGCAGTGGCTCCCCATGTTGCCCGAGGACGAGCTGAACTCAAGGATAAGGGCAGCCAGGGACCTCTACGCCTATGAGAGGTTCTCTTACTATGACCCCTTTGAGGCCCTTGTCCAGGGCTCCCTGTCGCTCGGGGACAGGGACACGCTCAAGTACATAGTGGAGGTAGCAAGGGACGGGGTGGGCAGGGGGTCGTGGAGGAGGGCCACCTCAAGGGGGCTCCTCTCGATAGCCCTGAGGCCAAGGAGGTCGCCCCTACCCTGGAGCCACGTTAAGGGGCCCTTTGACGAGAAGGTGCTGGCGGAGAGGCTGAGAGCCTACCTTGAGCGCGTCCCCGAGGCCAGGGCCCTCCTGGCACAGGCCCCGCCTGGGCAGGACGCTTAAAAGCCCGCACAAGAAGCGCAGTCAGCGGTGCGGCGGTCGTCTAGCCTGGTCTAGGACGCCGGCCCCCCAAGCCGGAGGTCCCGGGTTCAAATCCCGGCCGCCGCACCACCCCCTAAATGAAAACCCCTGTCCACGCGTGCGTCCTTACCAACGCTTTTAACCTGACGTGCTATCCGCCCTGGCGGTGAAACCTTGAGCCAATGGAGTCCCAGAGGGTCCACGTAGTTGTGGACCCCTCCAAGTGCGTGGGCTGCAACATCTGTGAGCTCTCGTGCTCCTATGAACATGAGGGCGTCTTCTCAAGGTCCCTCTCGAGGATCAACGTGATAACGTATGAGCGCCTAGGCCTTGACTACCCCGTGGTCTGCCAGCAGTGCGAGCCCGCGCCGTGCGTTGAGCTGTGCCCCACCGGGGCCCTAAGCAAGGGCAGGATGGGCGAGGTAAACCTTGACAAGGGCAAGTGCATAGGCTGCAGGGTGTGTAGCGAGGTCTGCCCCTACGGCGCTGCTAGGATGGACCCCGAGGGCAGGTACCCGCTGATCTGCGACCTATGCGGCGGCGAGCCGGCCTGCGTTATGAAGTGCCCGACCAACGCCCTCTCGCTCTCGTCGAGAGTCTCTGTCAGGCTGGAGGCCAACAACACCACGGAGAGGTTCGCCATAAGCGAGCTGAAGAGGCTCGCTGCGGGATGGGGTGTGAAAGTTGACGAGGCTTAAGGGCTACGGCGGCAGGGTCCTGAGGGTTGACCTGACCCACAGGACGTATAGGGCTGAGGAGCTCGACGAGTCGCTGGCCAGGGCTTTCCTGGGCGGCAGGGGCCTCAACGTCTACAGGCTCTACTGGGAGGTGCCGCCGGGCGTCAACCCCCTAGGCCCTGAGAACAAGCTCATGATAGCCACGGGCCCCATGGTGGGCTTCCCCCACGGCCTGGGCTCAAGGGTGAACGTGACTGCCCGCTCCCCCCTGACAGGCCTGCTAGGTGACTCGAACGCCGGGACCCACTTCTCTGAGGAGATGAAGTTCGCCGGCTACGACCAGATCGTGGTAGAGGGGAGGAGCGACAGGCCCGTCTACCTCTACGTCACGGAGTCGGGCGTTGAGTTCATGGACGCGGAGGGCCTGTGGGGCCTAAGGGTCTCAGAGGCCCACGAGGCCATAAGGAGGGAGCTCAAGGATCACAGGGTCCAGGTAGCCGTGGTCGGCCCGGCCGCCGAGAACCTCGTGAAGTTCGCCGGCGTCTTCTTCAACGTCTACAGGGCCGCGGGCAGGACCGGCATGGGCGCCGTGCTGGCCTCAAAGGGCGTCAAGGCTATAGCCGTTAGGGGCGACGGCTATGTTGAGGCTGCGAAGCCTGACAAGCTCCTTGAGGTTATGGACGAGATGCTGCGCAGGATATACGAGAACCCCCAGTACTGGCCCAGGAGGATAATGGGCACCTCAAGAATACTCATGGCAGGCAACAGGCTGGGCTTCCTGCCCGGGAGGCACTTCCAGGACCCCGTTGTTGACTACGCCTATGACGTGAGCGGCGAGAGGCTCGCGAGGGAGTACAACGTCAAGGTGAGGGCGTGCTCAGCGGGCTGCGCCCTCCCGTGCGCCAGGTTCTTCGTCGTCAAGAAGGGCCCCCTGGCCGGCCTCATGGGGGAGGGGCCTGAGTACGAGCCCCTCGCCGGCTTCACGGTAAGGGTCGGCAACAGGGACCTCGACAGGGCCCTCAAGATAATACTCAAGGTGAGCGACTACGGCATGGACGCCATAACCACGAGCGAGGTCATAGCGTGGCTCATGGAGCTCAGGCAGCGCGGCGAGGTGAGCGATGAGGAGGTCGGCCTGAGGCTTGAGTGGGGTGACCCGGAGGCCATAGAGCAACTCGTCGACATGATAGCTTACAGGAAGGGCATAGGGAACGTGTTGGCCGAGGGGGTCAAGAGGGCCTCGGAGATCCTGGGGAGGGGCAGGACATAGCATTCCACGTAA
>JC3A454_101073_pt1 | contig 40936 bp, 45 predicted proteins | sample YNP_Site_4_FD_22002 | JGI IMG/M metagenome (IMG submission 22002) | reverse complement strand
CCAGTAGTCCCTGGGCGGTGCACTCTCTCATCTCTCTCGTATGCTTCGTATCTGCTGAACGTCAGCTCCAGCCTTGTCTCCCTCGCCGCGCCGTTTTGGGTGCAGTACGCTTCGACGAGGTGAGCGAAAGACACACCTCGACCCGTCCTTACATACACCTCCATCATGTAGGGTGGAGGATGCTCTCTGCCTCACCACCTCCACCATCCACGGAATCTGCGCATAACCTTGGCGATTTCGATTAACCTCTCCTTAAGGACCAGCCACTTCCTAACCCACTCCACGCCGAAGGCTCCCAGCTCAGGCCACTCCCGCAGAAGCTCCTCTGCCGGGTTGGGCATCCTAGCCGCCAGCTTAGGCGGCTCCCTAAGCCTCTCTGCCTCGTTCCTGTTCTAGGGATTTCTTCAAGTTGTTTTCTTTGCGTATAGTTGTTTTTAAACTGGCGCATGGGTGTGTGGCGTAGACGCGGAGAAGTCGCCTTCGCCGGACTCTCGGCGGCTCTGTATTCCGTGTATCACGGGCTGTATTCAGAGGCCGTTGTTTCGTCGGTGGCCTCGGCTGTTGCCCTCGCCGAGGTGGGGCAGTTCAAGAAGGCTGTCCAGTACCTGCAGAAGGCGGCTAAGGCGCTTCACGAGGCGGCTAAAGAAGTATTTGAGCGTGTAAAGGTAACAGTCCAGCGCTTTGTGGAGCTGTTTGTGGAGGCCTTCGCGAGGGCGCTGGCTTGGGTGGATGGGCACAAGGCTTACCTGTTCTTGACGGCGGCTGTGGTTGCTGGAGTAATTGCGCTGGGCGTTGCGTTGAATATGTGGGGTTTGGTGGAGCTGGAGAAGCTGGCGTATGCGGCGTCTCTGACGCCGTTTGTGGCGGCTGGCGTTAAGAAGTCCTCTAGGGAGGAGACGTTTTAAGATCTTGAGGGAGGCTTCCGATCCCTACGAGAAGTTCAAGGAAATTGCCAAGGCGGCAGTCGCCAAGAATGAGAAGCTGGCGGAGCCTTGGAAGTCGCTGAGGGTTTTGATACTGCCGACGTCTTCTGAGGAGAAGAAGCTTATGTCTGGCAGGGGCGCCGGGCTGTATTCTAAGTACCGCGGAGACGAGAACTACGGGCGCGCCCTATTCTACGCGGCACTCGCGCTGGAGGAGGCCTTCGGCGTCTACAGAACTGCGTTGAGAGAGTACGGGCAGAGGCGGTGGAGAAGAGGGAGGTGGGGGAGGGGCCGTTTAAGCGGGTGGTGTACATGCTCGACCTCGGACGGATAACACAGCTGGCCGAGAAAGAGGAGGCGGCCTTCGAAAACGCCTTGAGATCCTCAGGAAGAGGCTGAACGAATATGCTGTAGAGTACGGCCTGAGGGACCTCCTAGACGTGAAGGAAGACGTGGCTAGAAGGCTGGCGGAGGCGAAGGCGCCGGAGCTCTCCAAGTTCGACGACGTGAGCTTCGGTGTGAAGGCTTACGCCGCTCTTATCGCCTATAGGGAGTATGCGTTGGGAAGGAGGGGCGTCTTCGGTAAGGCGGCTGGGTATTGGCTTGAGGTGGGTGGGTCTGCCTGGCTCTTCTACTATGCGCCGTGGACGGCGTACCGCAAGGCTAAGAAGGCGGAGGTGGTGAGGCCGGTGGCGGTGGAGGAGATGGTGGCGGAGGCCCTCCGCCGCCTTTTCCTAAAACCCGGCGCCGACCACCACAGCGACTTCATCAAAGAGCTTGAAAAGGGTAGCAAACTGGCGCTGATGTTTGAGAGGGAGACCGAGTCGTCTTACGTGTTTAAGCTCTACAACGTGAAGGAGGGCGGCGGGCTCGTGGATCTGGGCATAGAGCTGTGGATTGAGAAGGTGGGAAAGGGCATAATCTACGCCTTGTGGTTCGACGATGTGGAGAGGTGGCAGTGGTTCTTCAAGCCGGAGCTTGAAGCGGCGGTGAAGGCGGCGGTGGAGGTTGGGGGGCGTCTGCCTGTGGAGGACCGCTTCGCATACAAGGCGGGCTGGGTTAATTCAGACGTGGCGATAGTCAGAAATAGGGAGGGCGAGAGGGTGTTGGAGATGTCCACCTCACATCTATGGCAGTTGGCGGAGACTCATGCTCTGTTCGATTGGTCCTACGTTACAGTGTCCAACGTAAACCTGACCCTTGAGGGGCCCAAGCCGCAGTTCCACGCATACACCTCTCTCAAGAAGCTCGACGAGGCGATTAGGAGGAGTGCGGAGGGCGGGTGGCTTAAGATGCTGGGAACCAAGGCGGGGCTGGAGGACCTCATTCACGTGAAGAGCTGGGACGGCCTCAAGCAGTGGGTTGCTGGCCACTGGGACATCGTGGTGGACGCCGCGGTGAGGCGGCTGGGTGAAGAGGTCCGGAGCAAGCTAGAGGCGCTGAAGAATATGTTGCACAACGACAAGGTGGCTAGAGAGGTCATAGCGCCTGCCCTCCTGCTTATACAGGCTGAGAAACTCGGCGTGAATGAGGAATCGCTGAGGTACTTCGCCGCGGTGGTCTCCGGGGCCGTAGGCGGCGACGGACACGTGTCCGCGGCCGAGGGAAAAGTCGGCCTGACCAGCGGCGAGCGCCCCATCGCCTTGCTCTGGGGGGCCGCCTTTAGGGCCTACGGCATTAGGGCTGAGGTGAGGAGGGCCGGGACTGCGTTCCAAGTCGTCGCGTACGGCGATGACGCGGTCAGGCTGGCCGGCCTCTACTTCCTCTTCGGGCCTCCTCTGCTTGAGGGGAGGGACGAAAGGGTTATCAGCCACAAGCTTGTGGAGGCTGTGGAGCTGGGGTCGAAGGTGTCGGTGCAGATAGAGGAGGGGGGCTGGAGGCGGATCAAGGGCGGCGCCGCTGTGGATCTATACATATCGACTGGTAGCGTGATAGGGGTGTTCAGCCTATATCTCCACGATAAAGTGGTCTTAATATTCAGATCCACAAACCGCGAAGAGGTAGAGCTAGGAGTCCGCCTTCTAAGGCTGGCGGGGGTGGAAACTGAAGTAAAGAAAAGCAAAGATATGTGGTACGTCCGCGCCTTCACCGACCAGCTGGCCGAGGGAGATGAGGAACTGAGAAGAGGATTCATCAAGGCGGTGGAGGAGGCGTTGAGGAGGGGCTGGGTAGACGAGCAGAGGGCGAGGCGGTGGATAGAGAAGTTTGAGAGAGGTATATCTACGTGGGAGGGGTACAAGTTCAGCCTAAAGCTGACGGAAAGTGGAGCGTTAGAAGTGAGCTTCAAATCTACGCAACATGAAAACATCGAAAGACTCGAACATAAACTAGAAACCCTCGGCTTGAGTGAGGGCGAACACTTTACCGTGACGTGGCTGGAAGGCGGCAGACTAGGCTACTTGTACATCACGAGGGAAGGCATCAAAGAGGTAGCATACATCGCTAGACACGGTCCCGAGCCGCAGAGACTGAGGGCGGCATCGTTAATTGAACATCTCCGCAAAAGGGCTGAAACAAAAGGCGATAATGTGCTCCAGAAGCTTGAGGAGCTGGTTAGGGAGGGCGAATCTAGGGGCGCACTCAGCGCCGAGGGGCTGAAGGCTGAGGTGGCGATAGAGTGGGAAGGCGATCACATCGTCGTACCCGTGGAAGTAAGGAAATTAGAGGCATGGGAAAACGAAGACAAAATACGCATCAAGGTGAAGGCTGTGGTAGACGGCGTAGAAGGCGAGTGGGTAATGACCTTCTTCCGGTACGGCAGAACCAATGCCGTAATAGGCTACACTAATACACGCGACGACGCACCTGGCGGAAGAACCGAAGACGCCAAGCGGATTATCGCACTGGTGAAAACACTAACGGGAGAGGAGCCAAACATAAAACGCGACAAATACGGTAAAATTAAACAAATTGTATACACGAGACGGCATCTAAAAGCCGCGATGAAATATGTCGAAATTGCAGAGACCATAAAGAGGTGGTTAAGCAACAACGACAAGTAAACAAAGAAAATTAGTGTCCACAGTAGGAGCTACGGCGGCTGTGAGCTAAGATATACACCCTTCAGACGGGGCGGGGACCGGCTACGTATAACTACTTTACATACATACACAGAAAGCCTACATGGTCTTAGAAACCGGTATTTTTTCCCGCGCACACTTTATATACGCCCTACTTTATGGAACGGAGGTGATAAGCCAGTACCTCACCCGCCTGAAGACGCTGGACGCCTACGTGGGGAGGTTCGACGTGGTCATAGTGGGGGCCGGCCCCGCCGGGATGTTCGCGGCGTACGAGCTCGCCGAGGCCGGCGGCCTCCGCGTGGCTCTGCTGGACGGCGGCCTGCGCGCGTCGAGCAGGACGTGCCCCCTGCAGACCCCCCTCCAGAGGTGCACCTTCTGCGTGCCCTGCCACATAATGTACGGCGTGGGGGGCGCCGGCACGCTCAGCTCCGGCCTCATAAACCTGCGGCCTGATGTCGGCGGGGATCTGCACGAGCTGGTGGGCGATTGGGACAAGGCCATGGGCCTCATAGAGTATGTGGACTCCGTCTTCGTGAAGTTCGGCGCGCCCGGCGACGTGTACGAGCCTAACTTGGAGGCCATAAACGAGCTGTCCTCCATAGCGGCTAGGGTCAACGCCAGGGTTGTGCCCATAAGGCAGAGGCATCTGGGCACCGACGGCTCGCGCAAGGTGGTGGAGGCGATAGCCCAATATCTGGAGGGCCGCGGCGTCTCGCTCCACACCTCCACCTGGGCGCTGACGGTCGAAAGGAGCCGGGAGGGGTTCGTGGTGAAGACCAGCAGGGGGGTGTTCGAGGCGCCCGCCGTCCTGCTGGCGCCGGGCAGGGGAGGGGCCGAGTGGCTGGTCTCGACGTTGAGGGGGCTGGGGGCCAAGCTGGACTTCGGCCCCATAGATATAGGGGTCAGGGTTGAGGTGCCCTACCAGGTCATGAGGCCCCTCACCGACGCGGTCCACGACCCCAAGGTGATCCTCTACACGTCTAAGTACGACGACAAGGCGAGGACCTTCTGCACAAACCCCCGCGGCTTCGTGGTCAAGGAGGTCTACTCCGACGGCACAGTCGGCGTGAACGGCGAGGCCTACCTCGAGAGGAAGAGCGACAACACCAACTTCGCCTTCTTGGTCACGCTGAGGCTCACCGATCCCATGGAGGACACCATAGAGTACGGCAAATCCATAGCGAGGCTTGCGACCAAGCTCGGAGGCGGCAAGCCCCTCATACAGCGCCTCTACGACCTCGAGAGGGGCCAGAGATCCACCTGGGAGAGGATAAGGAGGTCCAGCATCTCGCCCACGCTGAAGGACGTGACGCCGGGCGACATATCGCTCGCCCTCCCCCACCGCGTCGTGGAGGACATAATAGAGGGGCTGAAGAAGCTCGACGAGCTCGCGCCGGGCGTCGCCAGCCCCCAGACGCTCATATACGCGCCCGAGATAAAGTTCTACTCGGCCCGCCCCTCGGTGGACGGCGATCTGATGACCACGATCCCCGGCCTCTTCGTCGCGGGCGACGGAGCCGGGCTGTCCAGGGGCATAAACGTGGCCGCGGCCACCGGCGTCCTCGCCGCAAGGGGCATAATAAAATATTTGAGCTCAAAGTAAATAGATCGAGGCCCCCTACGCGTCACGGCTGACGGGCGGCCGGCATCTGGGCGGCAGCTTTTAAACCCCTACGCCGTCGTCTCCATGGCGTCGCTGTACCTGGCCCAACACGGCAAATCCTTCAGCGAGGCGGAGGACCCCGAGAGGAGGCTGACCCCCGAAGGCGTCGCAGAGACCGAGAGGGTGGCCGGACTGCTGGCCGCCGTAGGCGTCAAGGTGGCCGAGGTGCTCCACAGCGGGAAGGCCAGGGCGAGACAGACGGCTGAGATATTCTCGCGCCGCCTCGGCGCACCCGTCAGGGAGGTCGACGGCCTTGCGCCCAACGACGACCCGCGCATCTGGGCCTCCAGGGCCGAGGCTCTGGCGGCCGACGTGATGCTGGTGGGCCATCTGCCCCACCTCTCGAGGCTGGCGTCGCTCCTCCTGGTGGGCGACCCCCAGAGGGAGGTCGTCAAGTTTAGATATTCCGGCGTGGCGAGGCTGGAGAGGGGCGAGGCCGGCTGGAGGCTCGCCTGGTACGTCACGCCCGACATCGCGCCGTAGGGCTCTCGGTCGACGAGAGGAGCACGATCGGCGGGGCCATCTTCGTCGTATGATACATATCGAGAGGTAGGGCCGGAGGCGAAAAAGCTAGAAACCCCCATGCATGGCTTCTTGATGGCCTCCATCTCCCCGACGGGGGGCCGGCTCCGCGGCGGCGCGAGGCTGACCGCGGCCGTCGTCCTCGCCGCAGTCCTGGCGTTCATCGCGGCCTATTCCCTCAACCTGCTGGCCCCCAGCCTCGTCGTCGAGACCTACGCGGGCGGCAGGCCCGTGGACGCCTTCGTCCAGGTCTTCGCAGTGCTGCCGCCGGGCGGCGACAGGTCGCTGGTGGAGGTATGGAACGGCACAGCGCTCGACGGCGTCGCAAGGGTCCCCCTAACTGCGCTGGCCAAGATAGCCGAGAGGTGGGCCGACGAGGGCTACGGCGGCGAGGGCGTAGGCGTCGAGGTGGTGGCCACCTACGCGGACGGCTCCACGGTCTACTACAATTTGGAGTTCGCCACGTACCGGCCGGACCGGCTGCTGAACGCCCTAGGCAACCCGCTGATCGGCGCCATGAGTCTCAACTACAAGACGGTGCAGATGGACCTGGACCTGAAGGCGGAGGTGGGCGGATCCGGCGCAGCCGCGCGGACGTCGACGCTGCCGGTCCCGGCCTGCTTCTGGCTCGCCGACTGGTCGTGGCAGACGCCGCAGATGATGATACCGGTGGCCTGGATCTTCAACGAAGTGCCCAACTACCTAAGCGGCTCTCTCGAAGCCTTCTACTCGCTGCTGACGACGACAACGGTTTCCTTCTACGCGTCGGCGGGCATAACCCGAGGAGGCTCGGCGGGAATAACGTACAGATTCATAGGGACCTCGACCCAGGTAAGCATGAGCTACTGGACAACACCCACAAACACAACCTACTGGACGGGGATCTCCTCTGGCCTTAGGCATCCCAGCGGCGGCTTCATCTACCACTTGGGTACGCTTGGGGCAGCCGAACTACAGCTGTACTGCTACGACGGGTCCACCTACGTGCCCGCCGACCAATATGCGTATGAGGCGTACGTGGCCTCGATAGCGAACAACGGGCGGCTGTATACCTCCTACGATAATATTTCGTATGTAAACGGCTTCATGAGCCTTTACAGCAAGTATACCGGCACCAACCTGCAGTACGTGCCGTTTGACGAGATATACGTGCTCGGTAACGGCACTGGATATGGCTATTGGTCCAGCAATATTGATGTCTACAACAGTCTCCTCGTTATGCCTAGGGCGATACCCATAGGGTTGATGATCGGCTATGCCAGCGGCGGATCGCTCAGCATACCTAGGCAAATACTCGCCAACCTTGTCGCCGGCCTCCAGATACCCCCCACTGAAGTAAACATAATTGGGGTACTTGTTGACTTTGCCTCTTCGGTTCCTGCCTACGGCGATTTGCTTGTAGTCGCTTTGCCTGTGACGTACGGCCAGTCTGGGGAGAGTTACCATCCGTATATGGTTGGCTTCTATGTGACTGGTCTTGGTAATTATTCGAGTGGGACTTCTATTTATGTGGATGGCCCCGGCGTCGTCTACAGCCCGTGCCTCTGGCACGTGGAGTACTACAACTGGACCGTCTACGTCTACATCGGGGATGGCCCGCTGCTCGTGCCCGGCGGCTCCGTCACGGCGACGCTCTACGACTCCAGCGGCGACCTCGTCTGGAGCGGGACCTTCGACGTGCCCACGAGCTTCGACGACCAGCCGCCGCACAGGCCGGCGGTGGTCAGCGTCCCGTGGACTGCGTTCAACTACGGAATACCGTACAACACCTACACCATGGTGATCACATACAACGGCTACACGACGCAATACGGCTCTATACACTACGGAACCTCGACGGCCGAGTTCACGATCCACGCGTCGTACCAACGATGCGGCTAGCGACCACGTACAGCGCTCCGCCGTCAGACGGCCGGAGGGCGGCAGATGCTGCTCCTTCCGAGGGAGGGGTCGTGGAGCCTGCCCACGTCGCCAGACGCAGAGGGGGCAGGAGCTGAGGCGGCGCCGTCGTTGGGCCGTCTCCGCAGGGAGGCCGCCGACATAGTGGGAGGCAGGGGAGGGCGTGCGGAGAGGTCTGCCGCCACCATATCCGGCGGGCAAGGAGCCGGGGGTGCGCCCATGGACAGCAGGAGGATGCGGAATGCCGTGGAGGGCGTCTGGAGGGCTTCATGCGCCACGCCGAGCTCGCGGACGCCGTGGCGAGGCAGCTCGGGGAGGCTGGCGGCGGGGCGCGGGCCGCCGAGGTGCCGGCAAGGTATATTAGGTTGCAACCGACGTAGCGCCGTGAGGCTTTCGGTCGACAGGAGGCGGAGGCTGATAGACGTGCTGCCGGAGAGGGCCGAGGATCTCTACTTCGTCTACCTCCTGGTGGACCGGGGGGATGTGGTGAGGGGCTGGACCGTAAGGGAGTACAAACCCGAGGGGGCCAAGGAGGGGGAGAGGGTAAAGGTGTATCTGGCCGTGAGGGTCGAGGCGCTTGAGTACCACAAGTTCCGGGGGAGCCTCAGGGTGAGGGGCACCGTCGTGGAGGTGGGGGGCGATCTGGAGGGCGTCAAGGGCAGGAGGCACACCTTCGACGTGTTGCCCGGCAGAGAGATAGAGATCGCCAAGCCCGAGTCGTACCCCATGGAGCTCGTCGACGAGGTGGCGAAGCTGGCGTCCGTAGCCCTGCCGAGGATTCTCCTGGTGTCCATCGACGGGGATGAGGCGGCGATGGCCCACATAACTGCGCTGGGCGTCGAGCTGTTGGGCGTCCTGGAGAACAGAAGGCCTAAGGAGGCGGGCTCCGACTCTGAGGAGGAGGCCCTCGGCCCGTTCTTCAGAGAGGTGGCGAAGGCGTGGATCAGTACAGGGTGAGGCTCAGGCCCGATAGGGTTGTGCTCGCGGGCCCTCAGCTGTATGTAGAGATGGCGGCGCGGTATATAAAGGGCGACTTGGCGCCGCAGTCGTCGGGGGGCCTCGCCGGCGTGTACGAATTCCAGCGCGGCGGCCGTTTCGAGGCCTACCGCGAGATCTTGGGCTCGGAGGCGCTGGGCGAGGTCCTCAGGCTGGCCTCGGAGAGGCCCGAGCTGGTGGCCGTCGGCCTCGACGCGGTTAGGGAGGCCGCGGCGCAGGGGAGGGTGCGCATGTTCGCCGTGGTCGACGAGGCCTTGAAGGAGCGGGCCGAGGAATACGCCGAGGTGTTGAGGCTGGTCTTCTCGGCCAGAGGGGCCGTGAGGATCGTGCCGGCTGAGGGCGAGGCGGGGCAGATGTTGACCGCCATGGGCGGATGCGCCGCCGTGTTGCGCTATTAAACTTTTAAATAGATCCGCTGGAGCAGTTATGGAAAGGGGATTGGGGATGCTCCTCTACGCGCTGAGCGCTATGTCCATCGCCTTCGGCGTCTTGTTGTTGGTCCTGTACCCGGGCAGGAGGTCCCTGGCGCTGGCCGCGCTGGGCATCTCCATGGGCATCGCCGCGCCTATCGCGTATAGGGCACTGTCCCGCCGGGAATAGATATTAACGGCCTCCCCGGTCCCTACATGAGGCTCGAGGGCGTCATAGCGGCGACGGTCACGCCGTTTAGAAAAGACGGCGTCAACTACGAGGCCCTGAGGGACCTCCTGGCCAGGCTCGCCTCGCAGGGATACGGATTGTTCCCCTCCTCGTCGACCGGCGAGGTGGCCAAGCTGACCCCCGAGGAGAGGGTCAAGGTGGCCGAGCTGGCGGTGGAGGTGGGGGGCGGCAAGGTGCCCGTGATAGCCGGCACGGGCACCGGCGACCATATAAGCACCATAGAGATGGCCAGGCGGTATAAGGACGTTGGGGTCGACGCCGTGTTGATAACCCCGCCCTACTACGTCCAGGGCGATTGGGCCGGCATATATGCCTTCTACAAGAAGGTGCTGGACGCCGTCGACATGCCCGCGGTGCTCTACACGATCCCCCTCGCGGTGGGCTACAACATACCGGCCGAGGTCTTCGACCTGGTCTCGTCGGAGTACAGCCAGGTGGCGGCCGTCAAGGACAGCTCGGGCGACTTCCGCTACCACATGGAGCTGATATATCTGGTCGGGGGCAGGATCTCCGTCCTCCAGGGCGTCGACATGTTCTTCGTGCCGAGCCTCATAGTGGGGGCCCACGGCGGGATCCTGGGAGGCCCCAACTTCCTAGGCCCCCTGCAGCTGAGGCTCTACAACATGGTGAGGGAGGGGAGAATCGCCGAGGCGGTCGAGATACACAGGAAGCTGATGGAGCTCTGGCGCTTCATGGGGGGCTGCGGGCTGACGGGGAAGCTCGGCGGCAAGTGGCCCACCCTCTACAAGATAGCGACGCAGATGGCCACCGGCATAGACATGGGGCCGCCGCGGGAGCCCCTTCCGCCCGTCGACGACAGAGACAGGGAGGAGCTGAGGAAGATACTCGAAAAACTGGCGCCGCTCACGCGCTAGAGGGAGCGGCGTCTAAGCCCCGCGGCGATCCAAGCCGCGCTGACGGCCGTCGGGAACCGGCGCGGTCCGCGGGCGTAGACGCCGATATGGGCCGACCGACGGTCCGGCGAGGCTTGGATCGGGTCGAGGGCCCCCGGCGCCATTTGGGGCCGTCGCCGATTCCGCCGAGGTAGACGGGGAGCTTGCGGGGCCTCGCGGCGGCCCCGCGCCCGATATTTATATACCCTATATAGTTCCCTCCGTGGATCTCGTCGTCGTGTCCGTCCTGGGCGCCGATAGGGTCGGCATAGTGGCCGGCATAACGAGCGTCCTGGCTAGACACAACGCGAACATAGTGGACATAGCCCAGACGGTGGTCCGCGACATATTCTCCATGGTCATGGTGGTCGACATATCCAAGGCCGATGTGGACATAGCGGGCCTGCGGGCGGAGCTCGAGGAGGTGGGGAGGAAGCTCGGCGTCATGGTCGCCGTGCACCACATAGACGTGTTCCGCTATATGCAGAGGATATGAGGGCCTTCTCGCCTGAGGAGATAGGGGAGGTCCTCGAGATGGTGCTGTTCCGCGAGCTGGACATACGCGCCGTCACTCTCAGCGTCAACACGCTCCCGGCGATACGCGGAGACGTCGGGTCTGCCCTCTCCGCCTTGAGGAGCCTGCTGGGGCCGCATCTAGAGCGCTTCAGGCCCGCGGTGGACAAAATAGCGGCGAAGCTCGGCGTCAGGATAGTGACGGCGAGGCTCGCCGTGAGCCCGGTCAGCGTGATGCTCGAGCCGCTGGGCCGCGCCGAGGATGCCGTCGAGATCGCCAAGGCCTTGGACGACCTGGCGGAGACCCACGGCGTCGATATGGTCGGCGGATTCGCCGCCTTCGTGCACGCAGGCGTGTCGAGAGGCGACAGGGCCCTCATCGACGCGTTGCCCGACGCCCTGAACTCCACCAAGAGGCTCGGCGGGTTCGTCAACGCCGCCTCCACGGCCACGGGCATAAACATGGACGCCGTCCTGGAGGCCGCGAAGGCGGTCCTCTCCATGAGGCCCGAGGCCGCGGCGAGGTTCGCCGTGACTGCCAACGTGCCGGAGGACGTGCCCTTCATGCCGGCGGCCCACCACGGCCTCGGCCTCCCCGACGCCGTGATAAACGTTGCCGTGAGCGGCCCCGGGGTCATAGAGGCCGTCGTGAGGAACATGAAGGACGCGGACCTGAGGACCCTACACGACGCGATAAAGAGGGCCGCGTTCAAGGTCACGAGGCTCGGCGAGCTCGTGGGGAGGGAGGTCGCGAGGGAGCTGGGCGTGAGGTTCGGCGCGGTGGACCTCTCGGTGGCCCCGTCGCCCAAGGTCGGCGACAGCGTGGCGGGGATACTCGAGGCCATGGGCCTCCCGAGGGCCGGCGCCCCGGGCTCCGTCCTGGCCCTCCACCTCTTCGTGGACGCCGTGAAGAAGGGAGGCGCCATGGCCACCTCCACAATAGGCGGCCTAAGCGGCGCGTTTATACCCGTCAGCGAGGACGCCTTGATGGCCAAGGCGGCCGAGGAGGGGGCGTTGGGCTTCGACTCGTTGAAGGCCATGTCGGCCGTCTGCAACACCGGCATAGACATGGCCGGCATACCCGGCGACGCGCCGCCCGACGTGGTCGCTGCGCTCGTGGCGGACGTCATGGCGCTCGCCACAGCCCTCGACAAGCCGCTGGGCGTCAGGCTGGTTCCGATTCCCGGCGGCAGGCCCGGCGACGTCTACGAGCTGGGGGGCCTCTACGGGAGGGTGGTGGTGATGGATCTGGGCAGATATCGGGAGATACCTCTGGCCAGGAGGAGCGGCGTCGTGCCGCCGAGCGTCTGGAGGCTGAGGGCCGGCTAATTATTCATCCGCTTAATATAACTGCCGATGGCCGTCCGGCGTTCCGCAACTTTTTAAAATTCATAAATTAAAGTCGCTATGTCGGTATCCATATCGGTGCTGGCCTCCCACAGCGCCCTGGACGTGCTGGACGGCGCCAAGGACGAGGGCCTTAGGACCATAGCGGTGGCCAAGAGGGGGCGGGAGAGGGCCTATAGGGAGTTCCCCGTCGTAGACGAGCTGGTCGTCCTGGACGACTACAGGGATATAATAAGGGAGGCGCACAGGCTCAAGGGCTCGGTCTTCGTCCCCAACAGGTCTTTCGCCGTGTATGTGGGCTACGACGCGATAGAGAGGGAGTTCCCCATCCCCATATTCGGCAACCGCCACCTCCTGAGGTGGGAGGAGAGGGTCGGGCCCCACAGCTACTACAGGCTTCTCGACGAGGCCGGCGTAAGGAGGCCGAGGACCTACGCCTCGCCCGACGAGGTGGATAGGCCGGTCATGGTCAAGCTGCCCGAGGCGGCGAGGAGGGTGGAGCGGGGGTTCTTCGTGGCCAGGGACAGGGACGACCTCATGCGCAAGGCCAGGAGGCTGGCGGAGAGGGGCATAATAAGGCTTGAGGACCTCTCCGGGGCGGCCATAGAGGAGCTCGTGCTGGGCGCCCACTTCAACGCCAATTTCTTCCAGTCGCCGATATATAGGCGGCTCGAGCTGCACAGCTTCGACAGGAGGATACAGAGCGATCTCGACGGCGTGTTCAGACTCCCCGCGAGGGACCAGCTGGACCTCGACCCCGACGTGAGGTACATAGAGGTGGGGCACGAGCCGGCCACCTTGAGGGAGAGCCTCCTGGAGAAGGTCTTCGACCTGGGGCACCGCTTCGTCGACGCCGCCGCGAGGCTCGTCAAGCCGGGCGTCATAGGGCCCTTCACCCTCCAGTTCATCGTGACGCCCGAGCTGGATCTGGTGGTCTACGACGTGGCCCCCAGGATAGGCGGAGGCACGAACGCCTACATGGGGATAGGGGGCCAGTACTCCAAGCTCTACTGGGGGAGGCCGATCTCGATAGGCAGGCGGATAGCCATGGAGATAAAGGAGGCTGTAAGGCAGGGGAGGCTCGAGGAGGTGACGACATGATCGAGGCGCTGTTGAAGAGGTACGACCTCGATAGGCTGGCGGTGGCCACCATAGCGTCCCACACGGCGCTCCAGATACTGAGGGCCGCCAAGGGGCGGGGGTTCAGGACATTGGCGGTGGCCCGCCCCAGCTCGGCCTGGTTCTACAGGCGCTTTCAATTCATCGACGAGGTGTGGGAGGCCGACCTCTCCAACTTCCGGCCCGTGGCCGAGAGGCTGGCCGAGAACAACGCCGTCTTGATCCCCCACGGGTCCTACGTGGAGTACGTCGGCTGGAGGCAGGCCCTCGAGGCGCCGGTGCCCACGTTCGGCGTGAGGCGCCTCGTCGAGATAGAGGCTGACCAATACAAGAAGATGGACCTCCTGAGGAGGGCAGGCATACCTACGCCCAGGAGCTACTCCCCCGACGAGGTGGACGGCCCCGTCATAGTGAAGCTCTTCGGGGCCAAGGGCGGCAGGGGCTACTTCTTCGCGAAGAATAGGGAGGAGCTCCTCGAGAGGCTCAGGGGCGTCAACGAGCCCCACATAATCCAGGAGTACGTCTTCGGCGTACCGGCGTACTACCACTACTTCGCCTCGCCCATATACGGCAGGGTGGAGCTGTTCGGCATGGACGTGAGGTACGAGTCCAACGTGGACGGGAGGACGTTCGGCCTGGCGGAGCCCACGTTCGTGGTGGTGGCCAACTTCCCCCTCGTGCTACGGGAATCCCTGCTCCCCGCGGTGCAGAAATACGGCGAGGCGTTCGCCGACGCCGTCCGCGAGGCCCTCGGCGAGGAGATGAAGGGGCCCTACAGCCTCGAGTCCATAATAAGGGACGACCTCTCCATAGTCGTCTTCGAGTTCTCGGGGAGAATCGTGGCGGGGACCAACGTCTATATGGGCGTCGGCTCGCCCTACTCCGTCCTCTACTTCGACAGGCCTATGGACATGGGCGAAAGGATAGCGCACGAGCTGGAGCTGGCCAGAGACAGAGGGAGGCTCGAAGACGTCGTGAGCTGACCGAGGCGGCCCAAGTCCGCATCCCCGCGAGGCAGGCGCCGATCGCCGGAATTCCGCAGAGGCCCGCGGATCTGCGTCGGGCCCAGCGCCTCCGCCGCGCATGCGCCGTTAAGCGACGCCTACGCCCAGTCGCCCCCGCTCGGCCGACCCCATGAAGCCGGCAGGGTCTAGATGCGGCCCGACGCGCGGACCCGCGCTACCGACGATCGAAAAGTGGGCCCTGCGTCCCCTCAGAGGGGATAATGGGCTGGGGAGACGGCCCGCTCAGACTTATGGGGCAGTACGGAGGGCCGCCGTATATCGCGTAGCCGGATATCCAAGAGCCGTTCGGCGTGGGTTCCTGCAGAACGAGGTCGAGGGTCGCCGTGTTAATGGCGACAGAGCCGTTCGACTGAGGTATGAGGCCCACTAGCCAGTCCGCGCGGGCCCAGGCGCTCCAGCAGGTAGTCATCACCTCGGCGTCGAAGGGGAGCCAGAGCCAATAGGTGTCGCCGGGCGAGTGGTTCGCAAGCACTATCACCGCACCCTGATCAGGTCCCACGATGAAGCCATCTATGACGTCCGTAGGATTGGATATATCATAGAGACCGCTGTAGATGAACGTCCACGTCGCGTTGAAGGCATAGTTCCCGCCGATAGTCGTCGAGGTCCACGGCGACTGTGATACCGATATATACGGCCCACCTATCAGTTCCGGCTCGTAAGTGATGCTGAGGCCCTTTAGGCCGATGTCTATAGTGAAGGAGCCGACGGGTATAAAGCTAGAGTCGGGCTGGTAGCTGAACGACAGCGGCGCCGCCACAAAGGCGTTTGTGGATCCGTTGAGCATAGCCTGGTAGCTGGCGTACGCGTCGAAGCCTCCTATCAGCTCCTCCAGAGCGCCGGGGCCCTGCGAAAAGACCCCGCCGCCTATATACACCTCGTTGCCCCCGCTCGGAGTCATGTAATAGGCCACGTCGCCCATTAGCGCTGCAAGTATCTGCGGTGGGTTTGGAACCAATACCGAGTTCATCATTAGTATGCACGAGTCGTAGAAGAAAATGTCGCCGTAGTTGTCCTCAACCGCCATAACGCCATAGCTGTCCGAGGTAGGCGCGCCTTGGCTCCCCAAGATTTGCATGCCCCAAAGAAAGATGTTATTGCCTAAGCCGCCCCACCGGGCCTGCACGTATGTAGCATAGCAGGGATCCTGGTTTATTGGGGGATCGGCCATAGCGGTTGCGGCCGGCCGGTTGTCTGCCGACTTGAGGCGGGCCCAGTTGGCGGCCACATAGGCCAGACGGTCCGGGCGGATTGGCCCCACGAGCAGGGCGGTCGTCTTCCCGTTTCTCAGGGCCGCGGCGCCGACTAGAGTCCCGCCGCCCGGCAGGACGAGCGCCGCCGCCAGGTAGTGGTCTCCGAACTTCACGCCGGCCGCTCTAGCCGCCGCGTACGAGAGGAGGAGCTCCGCCGCAACCGGATCGCTGGAGTTGGCAAGCACCAGCCCCCCTCTCGCGAAGATTCCCTCTAGGGCCTGGACAGCAGGGCTGGTGAGGTTAGGCGCGCCGCGGGCCGTCTCTAGCTGGGCCCAGTCGACCACCACGACGCTTCCGTTCGGTATCTTGGAGAGGTCGGCCGTGGTTATGGGTACTGCGTTGAGGCCCGCCCTCTCGACCGCCTCGACGAGCGATTGGGGCCCCAACACGTAGACGGGAGGGGCGCTGGGCGGAGCGGGCGCCGGAGTCGCCGTAGGTTGTCCTCTAGCGGGGGCGCCGGGCAGGCGGAGCGCGAGGAGCGCCAGGAGGGCCGCGGCCAGGGCTATGGCCAGAACTTGTCTACGCGCCATGTAGGTAGATGGATATGTGGGTATTTATTTTACGTGGCCTATACGCGAAAGACTACGTGTCGATCGCCGAAGCGGTATCCGTGTAGGGTCTACGCGCCGCGTTGTTGACCTGCCTCTGCCGTGGCCAGCTCTGGCTGGGGTGCTCCGTGCGGTGTGGCGGTCAGCCAGCTGCCGCCAGCTCACGCGTCGCGATTGGTCAGGCTCATCACCGCATGTAGCTGGGCCCGTGGTTATTAATTCATCGCAGACCCGGGACGGGCCTTCGCCGGACTGCGGCGCGGCCTACAGCCTCGCGAGGAACGCGGCCACGTCTATCGCCGCGCGGGATTTCCTCAGAAGTTCGCGGTCCTGCGTGACCAGCGAAAGGCCCAGCGTCTCGGCCGCGTAGGCGTAGCTCGCGTCGTAGAACGTCAAGTCCCTCTCGACGGCGACCTCCAGGACCTTCTCGAGAGGGGGGTCGTCCAATACCTTCAAGGCCGACAGCACGCGCGAGAGGGCTCCGGCGGCCTCCCGCCACGGCAGCTTGCCGGCCCTCGCCTCCTTCCACAACGCGTTTCCAACCTCGTACACGGTCAAGTGGAGGATGGCTAGCCTTTCCCTATGCCCTATCCACTTGTCGTAGCGGGCGACCAGCCCGTACAACGCTGAGGCGTCCAACAGATACTCAACGCTCATCTCTAGAGCTGCGCACTGCGCCCACCCACTCCTCCTCGGATATGAGGGAGAGGGCGCCCCTCAACGCCTCGAGGGCCTTTGCGAGCTCCTCTTCCTCCCTCCGCCTTATGGCCTCCTCGAGCGCCCTCTCCACAACCTCCCTGACATCTATCCCGAGCTCCTTAGCCCTCTCCTTCAACTCTCTTCTGATCCTTACGCTTATCACGGCGGTGGACATAGGCGTATACGGATATACGTATATAAGCTTGTCGTATACTGACATACGTATACGGAGCGCGGCGGCTCCGCGAGGGATAACTCGAGGGATAAATAGTGGGGCTCTCCAGACCTCCATGAGGGTGGTCGTGTTGGGGCTGGGCGGCTGGATCTCCAGCCCGTGGCTGGGCTATCCGGCCATATACGTCGAGACCGATAGGCGGATTCTCCTGGACGCCGGCGAGGGGACCTACGCGAGGCTCGCCCAATGCGGCCTCGCGCTTCCCGACGTCCTGGTGTTAACGCACGCCCACGGGGATCACATATTGGGCGCGCCCACGCTCCTCCTGATGGCCCGCCGCGGAGGGGGCAGGGTGAAGGTGGTCGCGACGGCCTCCGTCCTCTCGTCCCTTAGGAGGATCCTCGAGGCCGTGGACATGCCCCATCTACAGCAGAACATGGACCCCGTGGAGGTGCCGCCGGACGGCGAGGTGGAGGAGGGCGGCACGAGGATCGCGTTCGCGCCGGCTAGGCACTCCGTCGAGGCGGTGCACGTGAGGGTGGAGCACGGGGGGAGGTGTGTGGCCTACAGCGGGGACACGGCGCCGAGCGATAGCCTGGTCGAGCTGGCCAAGGGGTGCGACCTCTTGATACACGAGGTCTCGGGGAATCCGGGGCAGGAGGAGGCCGCGCACGCCGTGGGCCACAGCGCCACCGGCGACGCCGTGGAGATGGCCAGAAGGGCCGGCGTGAGGGCCCTTATGCCCGTCCACTACTACCTCAACGCGCCCTTGATCCCTCCCGGCGTCGATATATACGTGCCGTATCCCTGCGCCTCGGTGGAGCTGTGAGGTGCCTGAAGGTGCCGGAGGACAGAAGGCGCATCTTCGCGTTCCCCTACCCTGTGGCCATCTGGCGCGACCCCCCTCGCTCCGTGGAGCTGGCCGTAGGGGTGGCGAGGGACTTCGGCGCGACGAGGATCTACACCGTGGGCGACGTCGTGACCGCCAACTTCCTAGCCGCAGGCCTCGTCCCCGACGCCGCGGCGGTGGACCTCAAGACCAGGAGGAGCGAATACGTCAGGACGGTCGAGGCGTTTCCGAGGATCGTCTCCGTGAGGAATCCCCCTGGCTATATAACCGAGGAGGCGTGGGCCGCCGTCGAGGACGCCGTGAGGACGCCGGGGACCCTCCTGTTGGTGGAGGGTGAGGAGGACATGCTGTCCCTGGCCTTCGTAGCGCTTGCCCCCGACGACTCTGCGGTCGTCTACGGCCACTACAGAGGGGCCTTGATAGTGATCCCGGTGGGCAGGTACAAAGAGATAAGGGGGTTGTTGAAATATATGGAGCCCTGTTAGTCGGTGGCTGGGGTCAGAAACGCCTCGCGCTCCAGCTCCAGCACTATCCTCCTGGCCTCCTCGAGCAGTCGCGCCGCCTCGATGTAGCCGTGCTCGTAGAGCTCGCTCGATATCCTGGCCAGCTCGTCTGCCATCTTGGGGTTGGGCTGCATGGGGGTGCGACGGCTCCACTATTTATTTCTTTCGTCCTTTGATGAAATGATTTATCGTCAATTATCGTAAATTACCGATCCCCCAACGCCCCTCGTCGTCGGGATGCGCCCTGCCCTCCGCCGCCAGCTTCGTGAGGATCGCCCTAACTATGACCGAAGTCAGCACCACGTTCTCCCAGCTCCTCTCGGCGCCCAGCTGCTTCAAGGCCCTTACGGCTATCTCCGTCGGCTCGCCCGGCAGCATGGACTCGACGAGCGCCACGGCCTTCTCCACCGCCGATTTGTTGGCCTCCACCAGCTCCTTGATCCTCTTCCTGCTTCCAGCCACGGGGCCGTGGCCCATGACCAGCACCTCGGGCTCCAGGGACTCTATTCTGTCGAGCGACGACGTGAAGAGGTCCACGTCGTTGAGGTAGGGCATTCCGTACCTCTTGAGGACCATCTCGCCGAACACCGCGTCGCCCGCGTAGAGAACCCCCTCGACTAGATATCCCATATGGCCGAAGGTGTGGCCCCTCAGATCTACAGCCTCTACGTTCTCGATCTTGTCGCCCGGCCTCACCAGGCCGGCCACCTTGAGGTCGCGCCCCACATACGCCGCGTCCGGCACGTAGAAGCCGTGGGTGAAGAAGAGACGTGCCCTGGTGTTGGAGACGAGGATCTCCTCGCCCCACGGCGCGTAGACCTCGGCCCCCTCGGGCACGGCGGTTAGATGGTCGGCGTGGTGGTGGGTCAGGAGGACCATCGGCCTCTCGCCGGCCGCCTTGAGTATCTCGGCGGACCTCTCGGCGGGGTTGCCCGGATCTATCACGTACCTGCCCACGACCAACGTGTTGGGCGACCCCTTCAGCAGGACTACGCCTTTCCGCAGCTCCATATATGCGCCCGAGGCCCCAATATATATACTGATCCAGGCAGGCCGCCGCGCCTGCGCTATCTGATCCAGCCCTCGGCCTTGCCGGCCAGCTCCACCGGCGTCGGGTCCAGATCCGGCGGCTTGAAGAGGTGGCGCCACTCGCCCGGCCTCGGGACGTGGAGGCCCCGCTCGGACGTGGACAGCAGGTAGCGAACCTCCGCCGTCTTGAAGACCGTGCCGCATCTGACGCACCGCCTGCCCTTACCTCTGCCCATGCTCTCCAGGGCGCCGCCGCAGTAGGGACATCTCGGCGTCGATCTGACGACCCTATATATCACCTCCATGGACTCTATGTATAGATAGAGGCCGTCCCCCCTCGGCTTCACCCCGCCCCTCAGCTCCACGTAGCAGCCCACGCATCTCTCCAGGGCAGCGGCTATCTTGCCCAGATGCCTATAGGCCACCGCCACCAGGCCGTTGGAAAGCCCCGCGAAGACGTGGCGCCTGTGCCTCCTGGCCCACAGCACCAACGCCCTAGCCCTATACACCGAATAGGGGAGCGGCCTATCGGGCAGGACGCCCAGCTCCACGTGGGCGTCGGTCGCCTGGTTCGTGCGGTATATAACCCAGCCGGCCGGCCGCACGCCGTTGGCCTCGAGGAAACGCGCCGCGTAGACCAGGTGGGGCGGGGAGAGGCCCCTTATGCCGTAGAGGACGGGGTCCGGCCCCCTCGGCTCTATGAGGACCCTCCTCCCGTCCAAGTTATGGAAGGTGTAGGGGTAGGTCAGCAGCTCCATCGTCGCGACGAGGTCGCGCCCTATCGGGGGCCTCCCGCCCTCCCTGTAGGCCAACAGCTCGAAGGTCGATCTGGGCAGCTCCGCCCCGACGGCCGCCGTAGCCCCTATCACCCCCCGGCCGCCCCAGGTCCTCAGCCCCCCGACCCGCTCCACCACGCTCCTCGGCACTATCTGCGACAGGGCCAGCCTGTAGACCCGCCTGGCCCTCTCGGGCACTTGGCCGACCGCCATGACCACGCCGGGGCTCGTCTTGCCGACCGGGTCAGAGCCCTCCGAGACCGTCTTGACGGCGAGCTCCCACAGATCCCCCTCGGCCCCCTCGGGCGCGTCGAGGACCAACGCCACGGCGGCGTTCCCCCTGGTCTTGAAGGGGACGTAGGGGTTCAGCCTTATGAGGCGGGGGTAGTCGGCCAGGATATCGCCGTATTTCCTCAATATCTCCTTCACCAGCCTGTAGCCCACATAGGTCGTGCAGCCCCCCCTGTGGGAGTCCGTGTCGTCTATGCCTATGTGGACCAGCACGTCAGCCCTTCAAGCCGCCGATGTTGAAGCCCTCCAGCAGCTTGCCCAATATGAGGTAGTTCAACACCATGACCAGCAGGCCGGCGGTGATGTCCTTGTAGGCCAAAACGTAGAGAGCCACGTTCTGCGCAGACGTCGCCGTGGGGGTCGCGGTGGGCGTCGCCGCGGTCGGCGTAGACGGAGGGGTCGTCGAGGGGGCCTGTCGGCTCGTCACGTACAGCAGAACCGCGGCGACCACTATCACCAGAACCACGACGGCGATGATGGACGCAGTCCGCGAGGCTCCTCTCGGCATGGAGGGGCATCGCCGCGGTACTTAAAGATTTCCTCCAAGACATGCCTAGCCGCGATCCGCCGAGGATTCCAGATTCGCCAGTACCTGCCTGATGTATCTCGGGAGCTCCTCGTAGGCTATGGGGATGGCCCCCTCGACGGGGAGGGCCCTATTGAGGGCGTGCCTCACGACTATCCTCACGTCTGCCTCGGCCCAGGCGGGCAGGTCGTTCTCGCTGTCGCCCATGTACACCACGCGGTCAACCCCCAGGAGGGCCTTCAGGAGCTTCACCGCGCGTCCTTTGTCCACGTCGGCGCCGTATATGTCCACGAAGGGATGCCTCGAGTACTTAAGCACCTTGAGGCCCAGGGAGGACGCCTCGGCCAAGACGTCGCCGAGCCCGCTGGGCGGGGCGCCGCGGTCCCTCCAGTCGATGGTGATCCCGGCGAGCCTCCCGTCCCACGTCCTCTTCTCCTCAACGAGGGCGTCCAGAGAGCGGGCGGATCTCAACACGCGGTCCAGCTCCGCCGTCTTGAGCCCGTGGAAGATCGCCACATATCCTCCCGCCCTAACCTCTATGCCGTTTATACAGGCATACGCCGCCGCGAAGGGCACGGCCCTCGCCACAAGGCCGCACTCCTTGGTCGTCACAACGGCGAGGGGGATCTTGAGGGCGAGCTCCCTCAGGGCTTGCTCCAGCTCCAGAGGCAGAGAGGGGTCACGCCTCACGAGCTCCGGCGGCACCAACGTCCCGTCGAAGTCGGTAAACAGAGCGACGGGCACAATGCCGACGAGATCTGTGGTAAAAATACTTTACGCTGAAGCGACGCGCGACGGGGGGACCTGCGCCGAGCCCGGACAGAGCCGGCGGAGGTCTGCGGCCCTGGCAGATCTGCGTCCAGGGAGAAAAGCTTAAAAACCACTGGAAATATATGTAAAGGGCCGGTAGTCTAGCGGAAGGACGCCCGCCTCGCGCGCGGGAGATCCCGGGTTCGGGGGAGAACCCGCCTAAAAATCCCGGCCGGTCCACCATTTTTCTTCTATGGCGTTTTTGACGCAGATCTCTGGTGGCGTGGGGTGGTTTTATGCGGCGGGTTGATACTATTATTGGTTTTGTAGGAGCGGCAAGCCAGGGTTTAAAAAAGGGTGTCTTTGTAGGATCTTTTCGGCGATCTCCCTCTGCCTCGGCGTGCCGTTCTTCACCTTTTCGGCGAGGTACAGCGCTATGGCCCACTTGATTTCGCCGTCTCGCTCTGCAAGCTTTAGAAGGTCCGTGGTGGCGATGTACACCACGTAGTTGGGGCCCGATTTCACAATGTTGGGCCTCAGCCCCGCCGCCTTGAGCTTGTCGGCGGCGGCGAGCGCCTTTTCTAGGTCGCGGGTGAAGTATTTAGCGACAAGGGAGCCGTCTCTGCCGCTCACCAGCTCGAGATACATCACGATGCCTTCCACAGTTATGCTATTCTTATTCTGCTTGGCGGCGGCTCTAAAGCCGTCGTCTGTGGCTAGCTTTATGTAGATCCACTTATGCGCCTTCAGCAGATCCAGCAGTTCGCCGTATACGCCGGCCGACTCCCTAAGCTTTACAAACGCCTCTCTGCCGGTGGCGACTAGGGCCTCGTACGTATTTGCGACTAAGCCCAGCCTCCGAGGCTCCTTAGCAGCAATCGACACTACATACTTTCCGCGCAGAACCTTTTTCCACCTAGCCTTCCCATCCCCCAGCCACGCGGCGAGGAGGGGGGTCCACTCCCCCACGTCTGAGGTAGTCTGCAACGAGACTTATCGCCTCGTTCTTGCTCCACCTCTGCCTCCAGCTCCTCGCCTTACTGTACACATGAATGCTTACCCCCTGGTGTGTCAGCGTTACTGAAGCGATGTATGTGTAAACTACTCCATATCGTCGCAATCCAGGCAAACACCTGCCAGGGCTGTGCAGTTTGCATGAAGGGTCGGCTGTCTGCCTCGCCTTCGTCGCTTGCCCTCCAGCCCAGCTGGAGCAGATCAAGCCGATTGCGCGGAAGCTTCAGCAGGTCGGGTAAGTACGCCTTAGCTGTTACGCCGTGGATTTTGAGACGTAATGTAGCTCCGCCTATGTAAATCCACGTCCCGTCCGGCGTGTACAGCTTGTTGCCCTCCACTCTGTACGTGCCCTCGGCGACGGCCTTGTACAGCGTCGTCAGCTTCTCTTTCGCCTGCATCCACGCCTCCAGTAGGAGTCGCTTCATTGTGTCTCGGAAGTTTAGAAGCGTCCCCCTTTCCTCCTCCGAAAGTCGAAACGTTTCAGTAATCCTCCGCGTCGCATAGTCGACATAGGTGGCCCACGCCGGGAAGACCCAGTCAACAGGCCCCCGCAAGACGCCGTGCCTAGAAACCTCCTCAAGTACCTCCTCCACGGTCGGCGGCTCGGCCGGCCTCAGCGCGAGCTCAAGGCGACGTCTAGGTTCGTCTATGGAAATCTTCCCCATATCGATGTTGTAGAGGGCTGTTTTGTTGATTCGATGCGCCGTTGCACATGGGGGGAGGGGGCGTCCGGCTGTTCGAGTCCGCCGGCCCCTTCACGGCACGTCGGCCGCGTGGGAGCATCTGCGCCTCCGCGCATACCGCCAAGTTGAACCGCCCCTCGGCGGTTCCTCGACGCCTACAGGGAGCGCTCATGAAAAGTCCCACAGGGGGCTAGCCCCCTGTCAAGCCTTTCATGAGTACTCCCTGTAAGGAGGGAGGTGCAAGTGGAATCGACACGCCGAGAGGGAGTCGGCGGTGAAGGCAAATATGGAACCAACGCGCCGAGCATACAATCGGCGGCAAAGGCAAATGGAACCGACAAGCCGCACCGTAGCTCGGCTAGAGATGAGCGTTGAGTATCGGCCGCGTTCCTCGCGAGGCTGTAGGCCGCGCCGCGCGGGAGATCCCGGGTTCAAATCCCGGCCGGTCCATTCGGCGTTCTCCTTAGCGCGTCGCCTCTCGGCGGGTCTGCGCCGCGGGCTGGGGGCTCGCGATGGACGCTAGAAACATTAAATAGTCGATATACGGCGTCAGTCGTGGAGCTTGCGAGGACTCTTAGGGTTGCGCTTACAGCGCTCGGCATATACGACGTCGCCGCGTTCTTCCTGTTCGACATACGCGGCTATCTCCTATATGCGGCTCTGCCCACCGCCGCGGCTCTCGCCGCGGCCTACCTGGCGTATAGATCGGCGCCTGCGACCGCGGTGAGGCGGCGGTATTTCTTCGAGACGAAGGTGATAGGCGGCGATACGGCGACGGCCATAGATAGGTTGAGGGCTAGAGTGGAGGAGCTAGAGAGGGCGGGCGCCGGCGGCGAGGGGCTGCTGGCCCTCAAGCTGGCGCTGGCCAAGTTGTTGCTGGACGGCGGAAGGCTGGATGAGGCGAGGCGCCTCGTCGAGGAGGTCGGGCAGGCCATCGACTCCGCGAGGCCGGGGCGCCACATCGTCGTCATGTATAGGGCCCTGAGAGGCGAGCTGGAGCGCGGACCTGCGCGGTGAGGCTCCTACCGAGCCGGCTCCTGGCACGTCCCTCGGAGCCTCTGCGGCTCCCCGCCGCCTAGATTAAGCCGCCGAACGATGTGGCGGCGCCCCCGCCGCGGATTATAAATATACTATATAGTAATTTATATAAATACGCTTGTATATGTATTTATAAATATACTATATCATTGTTTATTTACATATTATTCCAAGAAAAATCTATATCATTTTATTTATTTTAAATCGTAGCAATTATGATATTTATCTAAACTATATAAAACTCTTAGTATCCGTATTCTATCGACAATAGTCTACATTAATAGATATATAGGAATCTTGTTCATTTAAACATGTCGGTCGGCCAGGAGCTTGAAGTGAAACTCCCCTTCGATACCTATGTCTCAAACGAGCGATATAAAGCTGGGCCTGAATCCATAAAGACGTACTGGGAGTTCCATAGACGGAGCCTGGAGGACCTGGAGGGCTACTGGGCCTCTATAGCTAGGGAGCTCGAGTGGTTTAGGCCTTGGGATAGGGTTCTCGACGCGTCTAATCCGCCGTTCTTTAAGTGGTTTGTGGGGGGCGAGCTCAACCTGTCCTACCTCGCCGTGGATAGGCACGTCAAGACCTGGCGCAAGAACAAGCTGGCCCTCATATGGGAGGGGGAGCCGGTGGACCAGGCCGGATACCCCACGGACCGGAGGAAGCTCACCTACTACGACCTATGGAGAGAGGTGAACAGAGCGGCGTGCATGCTCCACTGCAACTTCGGCATAAAGAAGGGCGACCGCGTGGCGTTGTACATGCCCATGGTGCCTGAGGTATTGATAGCTATACTCGCCATCTGGCGCATAGGGGCTGTGCACACGACCATATTCTCGGGCTTCTCTGCCGACGCGCTGGCCGATAGGCTGGCCGACTTCAAGCCGAGGGCTGTCGTCACCACCGACGGCTTCTGGAGGAGGGGGAGGGTCGTCAGACTCAAGGAGGTAGTGGACAAGGCCCTAGAGAAGGCCCCTGGGGCCGAGGCCGTCTTCGTCGTGAGGAGGCTCGGCCTTAACGACGTGCCGATGACCGAGGGGAGGGACTGGTTCTGGGAGGACTCCTTGAGGGGCGTGAGGCAGAACGCCTACGTGGAGCCGCTACCCGTGAGGAGCGAGGATATGTCACACATACTGTACACCTCGGGCACCACCGGCAAGCCCAAGGGCATAGTCCACGACACGGGCGGCTTCGCAGTGTCCATATACGCCGACATGAAGCAGGTATTCGCCGTGAGGGACGACGAGGTATACTGGTGTACTGGCGACATAGGCTGGGCCACCGGCGCCTGGTACGTGGCCTTCGGCCCGTTCGCCATGGGCCTCACCCAGGTGATGTACGAGGGGGCGCCGGACTTCCCGCAGCCGGACCGCTGGTGGGCCATAATAGAGCGCTACGGCGTCAACGTGTTCTTCTCGTCGCCGACCGCGATGCGCATGTTCATGCGCTACGGCGAGGAGTGGCCTAGGAAGCACGACCTGTCGACCCTGAGGGCTATATTCACCGTGGGCGAGCCCCAGAACCCCGAGGCCTTCTGGTGGATGTACAGAGTTCTCGGCAACGAGAAGATATTCGTCGGCTCCACGTGGGGCATGACGGAGACGGGCGCGGTGCCGCTCGACATAGCCCCTGGCTTCTACCTGCTTCCAATGAAGCCCGGCGCCAACGGCCCGCCGAGGCCCGGCTACGATATAGACGTCGTCGACGAGAAGGGCAACCCGACTCCGCCGGGCGTCCGCGGATATCTCGTCATCAGAAGGCCTTGGCCCGGCATGTTGCACGGAATATACGGCGATCCCGAGCGGTATGTCAAGACGTTTTGGAGCAGGTTCCCGGGCGTGTTCTACGCCGGGGATTACGCGATCAAGGACAGGGACGGCTACATATGGGTGTTGGGGAGGGCTGACGAGGTGATAAAGGTGGCCGGCCACCGCCTGGGCACCTACGAGCTGGAGTCGGCCCTCGTATCCCACCCAGCGGTGGCGGAGGCCGCCGTGATAGGCATACCGGACCCCATAAAGGGAGAGGTGCCCATAGCGTTCGTCGTGCTGAAGCAAGGCGTTGCCGGGACCGACGAGCTGAGGAGGGAGCTCCGCCAGCACATACGCAACACGGTGGGCCCCATAGCGGAGCCCGGCCAGATATACTTCGTCACGAAGCTCCCCAAGACCCGCTCCGGCAAGATCATGAGGCGCGTGTTGAGGGCCATAACGGTCGGCGGTCAGATAGGGGATGTGACCACGCTGGAGGACGAGACGTCCGTGGAGGAGGTCAAGAGAGCCTTCGAGGAGATGAAGAAAGAAATAGCCGGGCAAGAAACGCCTTAATGCCCTTCGAGGCGAGGTTCCATATATATTGGTCGCAAACGGACGCGGCGGGGATCGTCCATTTTTCCGAGTTCTTCTCGTTGGTGGAGCACGCCGAGGAGGAGCTCTACAGATCTAGGGGTGTGCTGGACGCGCACGGCCGCATGCCCAGGGTCGAGGCGCATGCCGTCTTCAAGTCGCCTCTCAGAAGGGGCGACGAGGTCAGAGTGGTTCTGAGGCCTCTGGAGCTGAAGGAGAAGGCCGTGAAGTACGGCTTCGAGGTCTACAACGAGACCGAGGGGGTTCTGTCGGCCTCGGGCTATATAGTGGCCGTCTGCGTCGAGAACGACGGCGGGAGGCTGAGGTCGACCAGATGCCCGCAGAGCCTTCTGGATGCATGGAGAAGCATAGAGTAGCCTCGCGCCGCTCTGCCGGCCCCCTCGCCGTCGGTCTGCCCGTTGGTCCGGCCGAGGGACGACGCCTTCCCCCGTCGGGCAACGTAGTATGTGAAAATTTATATAATTAGTTCAAATATTAGCTAATGCAGGTTTGGAGGCCTGAAAGAGAACACCTAGAAGAATCAAATGTAGCTAGATATATGTCGAGCCATGGATTTAAGACCCTCGCCGAATTCGTTTCATTTACGCAGGACAGACCGGAGGAATTTTGGCGCTCCTTCGACAGAGAGGTTCTGAACTTGAGGTGGTATGAGGACTATGTAAGAGTTTTGGACCTGTCGCGCGGCGTCCAGTGGCCTAGGTGGTTCGTCGGCGGGCGCATCAACATAGCCGACCAGCTGGCGGACTCGGCGGAGCCTCTGGTGAAGTGGGAGGGGGAGGACGGCTCGGCGGTCGTGTGGAGCTACTCCGAGGTCCTCTATAGGGCTAGAGCCGTGGCGAGCTGGCTGAGGCGCAACGGCCTGGAGAGGGGGGACCGCGTGGCGATCTATATGCCCATGGTCCCCGAGATAGTGCCCGTCATGCTCGGCGCCATAAGAGCCGGCGGCGTGATAGTGCCCCTCTTCAGCGGCTTCGGGAAGGAGGCCGTACGAGTAAGGCTCGAGGACAGCGAGGCCAAGTTCGTCTTCGTGTCGGACGTCTCCTACCGCCGCGGCAAGGAGGTGGACATGTTGTCGGAGCTCAGGGCCGGCCTCGCGGGCTCCGTCAGGCAGGTGGTCGTCCAGGAGCGGTCGGGCAGGCCCAGCGGCTACACCCCGCTCTCGGAGGTCTTCAGGACCGGCGGCGATAGCGTGGAGATGGGCGACTCGGAGGACCCCATAATGATAATTTATACTTCGGGCACCACCGGCAAGCCCAAGGGCACCGTCCACACCCACGACGGATTCCCCATAAAGGCGGCCGCCGACGTCTACTTCCACTTCGACGTTGGGAGGGGAGATACCTTGAGTTGGGTGACCGACATGGGCTGGATGATGGGGCCGTGGATGGTGTTCGCGGCATATCTGCTGAGGGGCTCCATGGCCTTCTTCGAGGGGGCCCCCGACTTCCCCAAGGACAGGCTCTGGCGCTTCGTCGAGAGGTTCGGAGTCAAGGCGCTGGGTCTGGCGGCCACCCTCACGAGGCATCTCCGCAGTCTAGGCGCCGTCGCAGAGCCGGGCCAGCTGGATGGGCTGAAGGCCTTCGGCAACACCGGCGAGCCGATCGACCTGGAGAGCTGGCTTTGGCTGTACAACATGGGCAGGGGGCGCATCCCCATCATCAACTACTCGGGGGGGACGGAGATCTCGGGCGGCATATTGGGCTGCTACGTCGTGAGGGAGATAAAGCCGAGCTCCTTCAACGGGGCCAGCATAGGCACCAAGGCCGCCGTCTTCGCAGAGGACGGCAGGCCGGCGCCTCCGGGCGTTGAGGGGGAGCTGGTGGTGCTCTCCGTCTGGCCCGGCATGACCAGAGGGTTCTGGCGCGACCCCCAGCGCTATCTGGAGACCTACTGGAGCAAATGGCCCGGCGTATGGGCCCACGGAGACGCCGCCGCTGTGGACGGAGAGGGCTTCTTCTACATACTGGGCAGGGCCGACGACACCATCAAGGTAGCGGGCAAGCGGCTTGGCCCCGCCGAGATAGAGACTGTGCTCAACGCACATCCAGCGGTGGCCGAGTCGGCGTGCATCGGCGTGCCCCATGAGGTCAAGGGGGAGGTCCCCATATGCTTTGTAGTCCTCAAGCCAGGCCACGAGCCGAGCGAGCAGTTGAGGCGCGAGCTCATAGAGCTGACGGAGAGGGAGCTCGGCAAGGCCTTCGGCGCCGTGGAGGACGTAAAGTTCGTGAGGATGTTGCCCAAGACCCGCAACGCCAAGATAATGAGGAGGGTGATCAGAGCGGTCTATCTGGGCAGAAGCCCCGGCGACCTCTCGGCTCTGGAAAACCCAGATGCGATTGATGAGATAAAAAGGGCTTTATAATCGTCTAAATCAGATCACACGGCAATTGTTAAATAAATGATATATCTCTAAAATATATGAGGGTAGGGATAGCCGGCGTGGGCTGGTTCGGCTTCCAGCCCGAGATCGTCGACTACTCGTTCAGAGAGATGGTGTTCAAGGCGGCCCAGAGAGCCTACGAGGACGCCGGCGGCCTAGACCCGCGGAGAGACGCCGATGCGTTTATATCCTGTCAGGAGGACTTCTGGGAGGGGATATCCATATCCGATGAGTTCGCGCCGGATCAGCTCGGCGGGGCCATGAAGTCCGTGTACACGGTGACCGGCGACGGGCTTCAGTGCGTCGGGCAGGCCAGCATGATGATCAAGTCCGGCCTCTTCGACGTGGTGGTCGTCGAGTCCCATGGAAAGCCCTCGGACATAGCGACGCTCAACGACGTCATGTTCACCGCAACCGACCCCATTTCGGTTAGGCCGCTGGGCCTCGAGAACGTGCACGCCGTAGCTGCCCTGGAGGCCAGATCCTACATGTCTAAGTACGGAGTCTCCGAGGACCACCTGGACGCCGTCGTGGAGAAGGCGCATGAAGCCGGCCTGAGGAACCCCAGAGCCGTCTACGCGTCTCTGGACAGGAAGAGGTCCTCCACCCCGGTCGTGGCGGATCCCCTAAGGGAGGCCGATATAGCTAGGTTCGTCGACGCCGCCGTGGTGGTCGTGCTGGCCTCCGAGAGGGTTATCAGAGACTACACGGACGCGCCTGTCTGGGTCGACGGAGCTTGGTGGTCCACCGAGATATCCACGCTGGAGCTCCACGACTGGTCCTTCCCTGTCCACGCCAGGGAGGCGGCCGACGGGGCCTACGCGCAGGCCAAAATCGCCGATCCCGCCAAGGAGGTGGGGTTCGCCGAGGTGGACAACAGATATAGCTTCAAGGAGCTGCAGCATATAGAGGCCTTGAGGCTCGCGCCCAGAGGCACGGCCAAGGACCTCTTGGCGGACGGCGCCTTCTGCCCCGGCGGAAGGCTCCCGGTGAATCTCAGCGGCGGGGCGCTCGCGGAGGGAGTGCCGTTGGAGGTCCACGGTCTGGCGAGGCTCAGCTACGCGGTGGGCGTCATGAGGGGCGAGATCAAGGCCGAGGTGGATAGAGCCGACGTAGCCGTCGTGCACAGCTGGAGGGGCGTCCCCACCACGACGAGCGCCGTGACGGTGTTGAGGCTATGACGGGGCGCAACCTCAACTTCAAACACCGCGTCGCCGTGGTCGGCGCCGGGCTGACGTTGTTCAGAAGTAGGTTGCTTGAAACTCCGCAGGAGCTGGCGTGGCTCGCAGCCAAGCAGGCCCTCGACGAGGCCGGCCTCACGCTTAAGGACATAGACTGCGTGGTGATCGGCAGCGCGCCGGACGCCTTCGACGGCGTCCACATGAAGGGGGAGTACCTCGCCGAGGGCGCCGGCGGGATCCACAAGCCGACTATAAGGGTGTTCGTCGGCGGCGCCACGGGGGTCTTCGTGCCCATAGCGGCTTGGTGGCACGTGGCCTCCGGCCTATGCAAGAGGGTGCTGGCCGTGGCCGAGGAGAAGATGAGCCACGCCGCGAGGCCGCATACCCAGTACGTCTTCCGCTACATCTGGGACCCCATAGTGGAGAAGCCCCTCAACCCCAACCTCATATGGATATTCGCCATGGAGATGCACCGGTACATGCACAAATGCGGCGTCAAGAAGGAGGACGTCGCGCTGGTGTCGGTCAAGAACAAACGCAACGCCTGCGGCCATCCCTCCGCCCAGCTCTGCATGCCCAACATAACCGTGGATGACGTGCTCAAGAGCGAGGTCCTCGTGTGGCCCGTCCAGCTACTCGACATATCGCCGACAAGCGACGGGGCCGCCGCCGTTGTGCTGGCCTCCGAGGAGGAGGCGAGGCGCATCACCGACACCCCCGTATGGATCAAGGGCATAGGCTGGACCCTCGACACGACCCACTGGACCAACCGCGACCTGGCCTATCCGGAGTACGTCCGCCGCGCGGCGGAGATGGCCTACCGCATGGCCGGCATAGACAACCCCAGGAAGCAGATAGACGTGGCTGAGCCCTACGACCCCTTCGACTACAAGGAGCTCCACCACATGGAGGGGCTGGGCCTCGCGAAAAAGTGCGAGGCGCCTGTACTTACGCGCGAGGGGGTGACGCAGAGGGATGGGGATCTGCCGATAAACCCATCGGGCGGCTTGCTCGGAGTCGGGAACCCCATAGCCGCTGCGGGCCTCATGAAGGTGGCCGAGATATTCTGGCAGGTGAGGGGGGAGGCAGGCGAGAGGCAGGTTAAGAAGCCTGTGTACACCGGCCTGGCGCAGGCGTGGGGAGACCTAATGCAGGCAGGTACGGTGGTGGTGATGGGGATATGACCGGCGGCAAGCCCAGAAGCCCGAGGGGCACCAAGTACGAGAAGGCGGAGTTCCCGGTGTTCGAGTTCCCCGTGGTCGGCAAGGCGCGGTATGAATACACAACCGGCGAGGCGCTGGGCCGCTTCCTGGCCGGGCTCAAGGAGGGGAAGATATTGGGGACCTACTGCGCCAAGTGCGGCAGGGTCTTCGTGCCGCCGCGCATGTACTGCTCCTACTGCTTCAGGGAGGTCGACGGGTGGGTGGAGGCCAGGGACGAGGGCGTCGTGGTGACGGGCGTCATGAGCTATATATCGGCCACGAGGGCCCGCCTCGAGAGACCTGTGGCGGTGGGCGTGGTGAAGCTCGACGTGCCTGGCCGCCAGTTCGACGACCACTTCTTCCCCGGGCTGATGCACTACATCTGCGGAGCGTCCGAGGACGACGTGAAGTCCATGAGGATATTCGGGGCCAGGGTCAAGGCAAGGTGGAGGCCGCCGGAGCAGAGAACCGGCTCAATAACAGACATAGAGTGCTTCGAGGTGGTGAGGCCATGAGGCGCATCAAGCATTTCCCCGAGGTGATGGAGATAGAGGCCTATGTCTACACCGCAGGCCCCATAGGCACTAGGTGGCTGGAGGCGCTGAGGGCAGGCAGGCTCACGGCGGCCTATTGCCCCAAGTGCGGCAGGCTCTTCATGCCGCCGAAGATGTACTGCCCCTACGACTTCGAGGAGGTGAAGGAGCTACGGGAGGTGGAGCCCGTGGGCGTCGTGGAGACGTACACTGTGGTGGAGAGGGACTTCTACGGAGAGCCGCTGAAGGAGAGGAAGGTGCTGGCGTTCATCAGATTCCCCGGCGTCGAGGGCGGGCTCATCCACTACGTGAAGACCGACAGGCCCAGGGTAGGCATGAGGGTCAAGCCGAAATGGCGCTCCGAGAGGAAGGGCTTGGTCACGGACATAGAGTACTTCGAGGAGGCATGAGCCTCCTGACGGAGGAGCACCAGCTCGCCAGGAAGTCGGCCAGGGAGTTCGCCGAGAAGTACGTGGAGCCCGTTGCGCGCAGGATGGACAGAGAGAACTATTATCCGCGCGAGGTTATTAGAGAGGCCGGGAAGCTCGGCCTCCTCACCCCGACGGTGCCCGCCGAGTACGGCGGCGGAGGCGGCGACTTGAGGACGGCCGTGGTTGTCCTGGAGGAGCTGGGCCGCGTCAGCGGCGGCTTCAGCCTGTTGGTGGAGGCCTACGGCATACTCTTCGCGGACGCCGTGAATGCCTTCGCCTCCAAGAGCCAGAAGGACCGCGTACTGCCCCAGGTGGCCGCCGGCGAGAGGATCGGCGCCTTCGCCCTATCGGAGCCCTGCTGCGGCTCGGACGCCGCCGCCATACAGACGAGGGCCGAGAGGAGAGGCGGCGAGTGGGTCATAAACGGCGAGAAGATGTGGATAACCAACGGCCTCTACGCCGATTACTATCTAGTGGCGACGAGGACGGGCCCCAGGGAGGCGAGGCACAAGGCCATCACGCTGTTCTTGCTGCCCAGGAGCGGCTGCATCCAGCCGTCGCCTATCGAGGTGATGGGCGTCCGGGGGACGGGGACGGCCGAGCTGAAGTTCAACGAATGCAGAGCCGGCGACGACGACGTGGTGGGGGAGGTGAACGGCGGATGGAAGATACTGATGCACGTCCTCGACGTGGGGAGGGTCGCCATCTCGGGGGTGGCCGTCGGCGTGGCCCGCGGCGCGTTTGAGGACGCGCTGGCCTGGGCCAGGAGCAGGGAGGTCTTCGGCAGGAGGCTCGTGGAGCTCCAGAACGCGCAGTTCGAGCTGGCCGAGATGCTCGCCGGGATCGAGACCGCGCGGACCCTCGCGTACTACTCGGCGTATCTCTACGACACGAAGTCGCCCGACTTCCTCCTCATGTCGCACGTGGCGAAGCTACAGGCCGCCCGCATCGCCGTGGACGTGAGCAGAAGGGCCGTGCAGATAGAGGGCGGCTACGGCTACAGCAAGGACAGCAAGGCGGAGATGTTCTACAGGGACGCCAAGATCCTGGAGATCGGCGAGGGCACCAACGAGATCATGAAATACGTCATCTACAAACAGATAGAGAAGGCCTTCGCTTGATCGGGCCCTAGTCGGTCGTCTGCGCTATCACATCGATCAGCTCCTTCGGGCACATGTCCGCCATCATGGACTCGGCCTTCTTGCCCACGGCCTCGGTGACAAGGCCCGACTTGTGGAGCTTGACCAGCTGATAGAGGGTCCTGCACGCCATGGTCTTCTCAACGCCGAATTTTTCGACAGCCGCCCTAAGCTTCTCGTCGGCTATGTAGTACATGCCCATACCCCCCTCCGCGTGCTTAAAAACTAATAAGATGTTCCCGCGGACGTCCATGTGGTACAGAATAGGCAGAGGGCCCACTAGGGATTACTACTACGCCAACGTCGATCTGATCAGAGCCTCGCAGATATCCATGGCGGCGTCCTTCGCGTTGTTCATGGCCGGGCTCGCGGCTCCGGGCTTTTCCGACCTAGTGCACGGCGAATTGATGACCATGGGGCTCCTCTCGTTCTACCTCTCGGTCATGTACCTTCAACACCCCGCCTTCACGAACTCCATGCCGAAGAGGCCCTTGAGCTATGTCCTCCTCGCCCTGTTCGCTCTGGGGGCGGCCGGCCGCCTGGCGCACATGCCGTTCTCCTGGGCGCCCTTTTCGGCGCTCTACATAGCTCTTTATATCCCCGGCCTCAGGGGAAGGAACGCGCCGCCCAATATATTGACCATGGCGGGTCTCGCCGCGCTGGCGTTCGCCGGCTCCCCGTGGCAACTCGCCATGTCCTTCCCCGCCGCATCCGCCATGAGCCTCATGCTGCGCGTCGACTCGGCGAAGAGGAAGTTCTCCGTAGGCTTTGCGACGGCCGTAGCCTTCGCGGCCGTATACCTCGCCTCGATCTTCTCGCCCCTGCCGCGGCCGGCCGCGACGGCTCTGGCGTTTGCAGCCTTTCTGGCCGTGGTCAGGGGCGTCTACATATCGCGAGAGCCCTACGCGTGGGGCACCGCCGTGGGCAGGCTCCTGCCCCTGCTGTCCCCGCTGGGCTTCCTGGGCCTCCCCGCCGACCACTTCCTCTACATGGGAATAGCGGTGATAATGTTCAGCCTGTGCATACCCTGGTTCGTCCCGTCGGTGTTCCTAAGGCAGGTGCCGAAATGGCGCAACCACCTGCCGCTCGTGCCGATAGCCGCCAGCGCCCTGAGGCTGACCGGCGTGGGGCCGTTGGTGGGGATATCGGCGGTTTTGCTGATGGCGGGCGGGGCGTACGCGGCCTACGCGGTGCTCAGAGAGAGGGCGTTCCCCCTCGGTCCGCCTCCCTGATCGCCCGGCAGGCCTCCTCCACGCCTCTCGATATGACCTTGAGGTCTCTGCGGAAGGAGGCGTTGTGGGGCCTCAGAGCTCCGCTGGCGGTGCGGGGTATGTGGGCGAGCTCGTGGGCCAGCACCTTGGCCCTCCCCAGGCAGTCGAGCCGCCAGAAGGGATCCAACAGCTCCACCACGTACACGGGCCCGGTCCCCAGCGCCTCCTGCAGAGGCCTGTAGAGGCCCCATATCCTCGCATAGGCCCTCGACCTGGCGCGCGAGCCGACGACGTATATGGGGACCGCCGACAGATGGGGGAGGCCGGAGGCGGCCGCCAGGGCCTTCACGGCCTCTTCGTAGTCGGTTAGCCTGACCATGGCGGCGAGCCGGGAGGATTTATTAAGAATTATCGGAGGTTCCGCGTGGGCGTCGTGGCGTGCGCTAGGGATTGCTACGACACGTGCATCTTCGAGCCCGTGGCCTCGGGCGGAGACCTCGCCGATCTGAGGCCGGTCAAGTGGTTCCCGGTCCTCGGCTTCACCTGCCCCAGAGGCAGGGCCGACGTGAGGCGGCTCCGCTCGGCGAGGAGGGTCAAGAGGCCTTTGATGAGGAGGGAGTCGGGCTTTGTCGAGGTGGATTGGGGCAGGGCGGTGGCCGAGCTGTCGGGCAGGCTCAAGGCGGCGGACCCGCGCAGAGTTGTCCACGTCGAGTACGACGGGAATCAAGGCCTCCTGACTTGGTACTATCCAGCGCGTTTGTTCAACGCCATGGGCGCCGCGTCGACGGACTACTCCATATGTAGCGCTGAGGGCCACGCTGCGCTTAAGCTCCATTGGGGCCGATCGTGGGGCATGTTGCCGGAGGAGCTCGCCGGCGCCAGGGCCGTGGTGTTCTGGGGGGTCAACGCGGCGGTGAGCTTCATACACGGGTGGGCGGTCGCCAAAAGGGCCGGCGCCAAGATCGCCGCGGTCGACGTGGCCCCCACCGAGACGTTGAAATCGGCGGATCTGCCGATCTTGGTGAAGCCGGGCACAGACGTCGTCTTGGCCCTCGGGGTAGCGGGGGAGCTAATACGGAGGGGGCTGTACGATGCCGATTTCGTGAGGCGGTATACCTACGGCTTCGAGTCCTTTTCCGAATACGCGACGCGCTTCGGGCCCGAGGTCGTGGAGGCGGAGACGGGCGTGGGCATGCGGGCCTTCGAGGCGCTCGTCGAGCTCTACGCAAGGGGGGCCAAGACCGTGATAGGCTTCTCTCTGGGCAGGACCCTCAACGGCGGAGATGCCGTAAGGGCGATATCGTTGATACACGCGCTTCTGGGCGACCCCCTGGGCTTCTTCTACTCGAACTCGGGGGCCTGGGGCATAGACTTCGACTACCTCCGGGGCCTACACGCCGGCGGGCCGTCCTGGGTGGTGCCCATGGGCCTTCTGGGCGGCGCCGTGGATAAATTCGACGTGATGTATGTATGGAACTCGAACCCGGTGATGACTCTGCCGCAGGGCGATAGGATATGCGGGGCGGCGCAACGCGGCGACCTATTCCTTGCGGTCCACGAGATAGTGCTCAACGAGACCGCCCAATGCGCCGACCTGGTGCTCCCGGCCCCCACGTACCTCGAGAAGGACGACGTGATCTACAGCTATTGGCACAACCTGCTCGTCTACAACAAGGCGGCTGCGCAACCCATTGGCGAGGCCAGGCCGGAGCACTGGGTGGTTAGGGAGGTCGCGAGGGCCATGGGCCTCGAGGGGCACGTCCTGATCGCCGAGGACCCCTGGGCCGCGGTGGATAGGGCCTTGAGGCCTGCCGGCGTGGCTCTGGCCGAGCTCAAGGCCAGGGGCACGGTCCCCTTGAGGCGCGGCGACCCGCTCCGCTTCGACACGCCGAGCGGCAAGCTCGAGTTCTACAGCCTCTCCGCCGAGAGGAGGGGCGCGAGCCCTCTGCCGTCCTACGCGAGGCCGGCCGCCGGATATGTCTTGACCTTCACCTCGGAGCCCATGCACACCAACACGCAGTTCTTCGAGGAGTACGGCGCTCCGCCGCCCGTCGTCTACGTGAACCCCGAGGACTTCAGGGGCGAGCACGCCTGTCTGGAGAGAGGGGGCACGTCCATCAGGGTCAGGCTTGTGGCCGACCCCGACGTCCCGCGCGGCGTGTTGTTGATGAGGGGGATCCCGAAGGACGCCGAGGGGAGGCCCGTCAACGCTCTGGTGGACGGGACGCCGAATCCCTACGGAGGGACGCCGAGGATAAACACGACGGCGGTGGACCTCCGCCCGTGCTAGCCGGCGCAACGTTTTTAAGCTGGGCATGTCTGGCGGGGCATGCGCTTTCCTAAGAAGGTGATGGCGTACTGCCCCAGATGCGACACGTATACGGAACACGCCGTGTCGATGTACCACCAGGGGAAGAGGCGGGAGCTGTCTGAAGGCCAGAGGAGGTACAACCGGAAGCTCAAGGGCTACGGATCGTCGCCTAAGCCGAAGCAGAAGAGGTTCGCCAAGGTCAACAAGAAGATAACGCTCGTGCTGACCTGCTCCAAATGCGGCTATAAGCTCCACAAGACGCTCGGGAGGATGAAGAGGGTGGAGCTGGTCTGACATGCCGCCCCGGTTCTCCAAGGTGTTGATACCTCAGCCGAGGACCAAGTTCCTGAGGATACGGTGCCCCGACTGCGGCAACGAGCAGGTGGTGTTCAGCCACGCCTCGATGGTCGTCAGATGTCTCGTCTGCGGCAGGGTCTTGGTCCAGCCGACCGGCGGCAGGTCCCAGATATTGGGCAATATAGTCAGGTCGCTCGACTAGATCGGTCGAAACCGCCTCACGACGCCCTTCGCCTCGAGCTCCCTGGCGTCCTCCGTGGGCATCTTGGCGAGGTCTCCCCTGTTGAACGGCCCTATCTGTTTGAAGTCCGAGGTCGATATCATGGGGAACTTGTCTAGGAACACCACTATCTCGTATCTGCCGGACGTCCTCGACGGCATCTCCATGGTCCTCTTGAGGGATCCCCACAGCCTCTCCTCCTCGGCGGTCAGGTCGCGGGGCTCTCTGCCTTGGTACAGCTCCATGGCGATCTTCCTAACCCTGATCTCTATTATCGAGGCCAAGGCCCTGGCCATCTGGGTCCTCAGGCCCTCCTCCAACGCCGGCGGCAACGCGGTCCTTTTCAGCTCCTCGTTCACCCTGTTGACCAGCTCCGCGTAGGACTGAGCCGGCGGCTTGGCCAGAAGCTTGGAGTTCATCTCGGCCTCGAGCCACGCGTAGATCTCGCCTAGCACGAAATATCTTGACCTATTTAATAAATCCTCCCCGCGCCCTCTTTCAACCGCCGTAGCTCCGCCGCCCCCGGACGTCTCTGCCGCCCTCGATCTGTAGCTCGGCCTTGCCCTGTAGATAGAGATATATCGCTATGTAGGTCGGCACTACGGCCTCCTCGCGGCCTATCTCGATGCCGAGGACTTCCTCCACGGGCTCCTTGAGCCTCACGAGGACCTCGCCCTTCCTGAAGGCCAGAGCCCTCTCCACTATGGACTCGGCGTCTCGGTCCAGGTCGGAATAGGACAGGGGGATTGCGGCGAAGCCCGTCTTGTTGTTGAGGGAGCCCGGCGCTCTGATGAGCCTATGCACGTCGGTGGTCACCACCTCGTCTATCCTTATGGAGTAGCTCCCGTCGTCGAGACCCCGCATGAGCCTCGCCAAACTCCCCAGAGGCTCCTCGGCGTAGAGCTTGACGACCCTCCTCCCGACCCTCGCCTCCAGCTTGGACAGGTCTAGATTGCGGCCGACGAGAAAGTCCACGAGCCTTCTGCGCTCGCCTGCGTCAAGCCCCCTCACCTCGTCGGACCTGACGTGGACGTGGAACCCCCTATGGCCCGAGTAGACGGGCGACCCCTCGAGGCCCAGCTCGTTCCTCAACGCGTCGAGGAGCTTCAACGCCTCCTCCCTCGCGTCCTCGAGGCATCTGTAGTTGAGGAGCTCCATCCCTCTGCAGCTGGGCGTGTCGAGATGGTCGCCGTCTATGTCGAACACCAGATCGGCGCCCAGCCACCCCTTGGCGTCCATATCCCTCTCGTCCGGCCTCTCGTAGAGGGCCGCCGAATAGTAGAGCCCCAGCGGCGGCCTCTCGACGCAGAAGGACTTCAGCTCCTCGGCCGACTTGAACGACCTATGCCTCACCATGACGCCGTCCGGGGCCAGATAGCCCACCTCCCGCCTCTCTATCTCCGGCACGTCGATGCTCGCGCCTCTGTAGTAGTTCCTGAACAACGCCTCGAGGAACCTCGCGGCCACGTCCGGAGCGCCGCGGCGGTATAAAAATAGTTGACGTAATATCGACCTCGGAAGGCGACGTAGCTACAATACAATTTAGGATAAAATATTTATAACCATATATTCCCAGCTCTAGGTTCAATGGTCCTTGGAACACTATAAATGGCCTCCTAAGGCGGCCAACGCCATTTTTCGCAATTTCTGGTCCCCTCGTTCTATATATGGTACCTCGGCGCGGCTAACAACGACGTCGCACTGCTCTACCTCGGCGCAGTCCTCGCCGGCTGGCTGACCCAATGGACCTGGGGCCTGGTCCCCGTATATCTCTCCGAGCTTTTCGCCACGCAGAGGGGGCCAGCGGCGTCGGCTTCGGCTATTCCTCGGGCATATTCATAAGCGCGTGGATGCCGCTCTACTCCATACCTCTGTTCGATCTCTTCAAGCCCATAGAGGACGGAAACATATGGATGATAGACGCGTTCTGGCCTATTCTCGCCGGAGTCGTACGACACAGCGGCGGCCCTGGGACCTGAGACCATAGGGACGGACCTAGCGAGCGCGCAGAGAAATAGCGTTTTTCCCTACTGCTCTATATGGGGCGCCACGAAGTAGTCAATTTGCCTCCCGCCCGGTATGTCGAACGTCAGGATATGGGCTTCGCCGTGGCTAGCTCTATGGACACTATGTCGCTGACCTTGGAGGCCTTGCCCGCTATGTCCACGAGGTACTCCAGGGAGAAGGTGGCGCTGGCCGGCTCCTTAACGTCGAATTCGTAGACCAGCTCTCCGCCCTTGTCCAGCTTGACCTCTACCTCGCCTCTGTCGCTCGACGCCCTGATGTAGAGGGCCTCCTCGTCCACGTCGAACTTGACCGAGTCGGCGACCGCGTCCGCGTCTCTCAGCGCTTGGTTGAGCACGTCGCTGGCCGTCTTGACCGCGGCGGTGTAGACGACCTTGGGCGTGGGGAGCTCCTCCGCAGCGGTCTCGATCAGCGGGAGCGTAATGGAGCGGATGGACTTGCCTATCAGCTTGACTCTAAGCTTCGACTCCTCGATCTCTATAGATATCTTGTCGCCCTTCTTGAGCCTCCTGAGGAGCTTCCTGAAGTCCTTGAAGTTTATCCCCATCTTGACCTCGGACTGGAGCTCCGGATACTCCTCGAAGCCCTCCTTGGGTATGAACAGATCCACCATGGCGGTCCTCGAGGGGTCCAGCGACCTCAAGGCGAGGCCGTCCTGCCGGAAGACGAACGCAGCCTCCTCGACCAGCACCGCTATGGAGTCGAGGATGTAGGACCACTCCTTGGCGTCCGCATACGTGATGGTGTACTTCGCCATATGCGCAGTTGCGTCGCCAAATATAAGCTTTGGCTTGTAATATCAGCGTATTCCCTCCAGTGTATCCGCACCTGGTGCATCTATAGAAACGGGTGGGGGGCTCGTCGCAGCCCTCGTCTGTTGGACCCAGACGTAGCCTCCTCGTTGCCGCACTTGGGGCAT
>JC3A454_104792_pt1 | contig 49288 bp, 49 predicted proteins | sample YNP_Site_4_FD_22002 | JGI IMG/M metagenome (IMG submission 22002) | reverse complement strand
CCATAAGGAGGGAGCTCCAAGGATCACAGGGTCCAGGTAGCCGTGGTCGGCCCGGCCGCCGAGAACCTCGTGAAGTTCGCCGGCGTCTTCTTCAACGTCTACAGGGCCGCGGGCAGGACCGGCATGGGCGCCGTGCTGGCCTCAAAGGGCGTCAAGGCTATAGCCGTTAGGGGCGACGGCTATGTTGAGGCTGCGAAGCCTGACAAGCTCCTTGAGGTTATGGACGAGATGCTGCGCAGGATATACGAGAACCCCCAGTACTGGCCCAGGAGGATAATGGGCACCTCAAGAATACTCATGGCAGGCAACAGGCTGGGCTTCCTGCCCGGGAGGCACTTCCAGGACCCCGTTGTTGACTACGCCTATGACGTGAGCGGCGAGAGGCTCGCGAGGGAGTACAACGTCAAGGTGAGGGCTTGCTCAGCAGGCTGCGCCCTCCCGTGCGCCAGGTTCTTCGTCGTCAAGAAGGGCCCCCTGGCCGGCCTCATGGGGGAGGGGCCTGAGTACGAGCCCCTCGGCGGCTTCACGATAAGGGTCGGCAACAGGGACCTCGACAGGGCCCTCAAGATAATACTCAAGGTGAGCGACTACGGCATGGATGCCATAACCACGAGCGAGGTCATAGCGTGGCTCATGGAGCTCAGGCAGCGCGGCGAGGTGAGCGATGAGGAGGTCGGCCTGAGGCTTGAGTGGGGGGACCCGGAGGTCATAGAGCGGCTTGTCGACATGATAGCGTACAGGAAGGGCATAGGAAACGTGTTGGCCGAGGGGGTCAAGAGGGCCTCGGAGATCCTGGGGAAGGGGCAGGACATAGCCTTCCACGTAAAGGGACTTGAGATGATCCAGGCGGACCCAAGGGCCCTGAAGGGCTACGGCCTCGGCTTCGCGGTGGCCAGCAGGGGAGCTGACCACCTGAGGTCCGAGCCTTTCGTAGAGGTCGAGGACGACCCCGAGCTGGGCAGGAGGATGTTCGGGGAGCCCGAGGCGGCCATGAGGCTGGGGGTCAGGGGCAAGGGGAAGCTCGTGGCGTTCTTCGAGGACCTCAACGCGGTAGTTGACTCCATGGAGGTCTGTAAGAACACAGCTGAGAACATGCTGGTCCTTGACTTTGACACGGCCGCCAGGGCCTACTCAGCCATAACTGGCTTCGATGTGACCCCCTCGGAGATGAGGCTGACGGGCGAGAGGATAGTGAACATTGAAAGGGCTTACCTGGTCAGGGAGGGGGTCAGGAGGGAGCACGACAGGCTGCCCAGGAGGTTCCTTGAGGAGCCGCTCAGGGACGGTCCCGCTAAGGGCCACGTGCACGAGCTCGAGACCATGCTTGACGAATACTACTCCGTGAGGGGGTGGAGCCGTGACGGTGTGCCCACTAAGTCAAAGCTGGCCTCCCTGGGACTTCATGAGGTCGTCCAGGACCTGGAGCTCAGGAGGCTCAGGCTGGCAGGTTGTCCAGGGGACCTCTAAGGATAGAGGGGGGCTGGGGCAGGCGCTCTTAACATAGATCCAGGGCCTCCTAGGAGTGCCCTGTAGAAGTCAAGGCTGAGGGCCGTCAGTGAGGCGCTAGGGCTTTCAAGGGCCTTTAGGGCTGAGGCCTTTTCACGTCAGTGAGGGCTTCCCTTTCTGTGACAAGCCTAGGGACTTGGTAACGCGCGTCGCAGGCCGCAGCCCTCTTTTAAACCCCTCTGACGCAGGGGGCCTGGGATGCCTGTGGCCTCGCCCAGGCCCCTCTACGCCCATGGAGCTGGCAGCGCGGCCCAGACGGCGTCAAGCGCGCAGAGGGGAGGCAGGGCCAGGCTTTACGCCGTGATGGGGGCAGTAGTCATAGTCGTAGTCCTTCTGGCCGCGCTTTATGCCAGCGGGGCCCTCCGCCCTCAGGCGCCAGTACACTACCTGGGCTCGCCCTCAGGCTATGAGGCGTTTGTGCCAAACGGTCAAACAGTAAACTATAATGGACAGACAGACCCTGTAGGTGATTTAATATTAAATAATGGGACTACAGTACATAACGTAATATGGAATGGACAATATGCAAGTACAATAATTAATAATCATAATCAAATAGTTCAATTGAATAACCAATTTGTTGGACAAACCGATCCAATAAATCATCAACCATATGTACCCTTACAGGACTTCTATGTAATTAAAGGCCAGGTGCCGGTTGAACAGGCAACAGTAAATGGACAAACATATTATATAATAGATGCTAATAAAATAAACCCAGCGGACATTGCGGGGTTCTACACATATGATAAATGGGTATCTAACTTCGTAGCGGCAATGAACACGCCAGGAACAATACCTGCGGGATTACCTGGAAACTCTCCAGTATTTCAATGGACGAACACAACAGGAACAGTAGCATATCAAACAATGACATATGGAGGATATGGAGCTGGACCTGGGGGATATGTATTAGTGCTGCCTAACAAAACTATAATTCCATATGGAATACCTTTTAGTCCTGCTGGTTCAGCCATTCCCTTCGATTCACCACAACAGACCTATAATCTTTCTAGCTAATTTTTTAGTAATTTTTAAGATACATTCACAACATAAGGCACACCATATGTTACTATTATCCAATTTAAGTACATAAATCCTGATCCTCCTCCAGATCCTGTCGAGACGAACAAATAAGGTATCCCTATATAATTATTAATGCTATCTGCTAAATATTTTACTCTAAATCTCTCTCCAATATTACTATATTCTTCAGCATAACCGAAAGTTCCATTTATAAAATTGTTATCTATGTCATTAGAAGAAAAATACTGATAGTTTTTCAAAGCTTTCTGGCAATTATTATTTGGTTGATTAAACGCCGTATTATATGCATTTATGTATGATTGTACGAATAAAGTTCCACATTCTCCTGTAGGAGGACAAAAGAGATATGCAGGTGGCATTGACGGTATTGCATTTTCACTTCCTCCATTCCAACTATATGATCCTAAAGCAAGAGAATAATTGTATATGTTTCCATTCATTAAGAAGAATATATTCATATTATTATTTTCATTATTATTTTCTGGCTGGAACCAATTATATAGCCAAAACACTCCATATTGAGAATAAGCAGGATAATTTTGTTGACCTGGCGGCATAAAAGCGAAACGATGCGATCCTCCATTATATCTCAGGGTAGCCCTGGGCGAGGCAGGCGTTACCTACCTCTACGTTGACGTCAGGCTGAGCCTCTACGCGGGCTACAGGGACATAGCTGAGGTCTTCGCCAGGTCCCTCGAGGACCTCCTCAGGAGGGAGGCCTCGCTTGCCGACAGGCTGAGGGAGGCCCTCAGGGGCCTGGGCGGCCTAGAGGTCTCCCTGGGCCCGCCAGGCGTCGGGGTGACCTTCAGGGGGAGGGGCGGTTTCGCTGCTAGTGATTGATAGTTAAGTTTATAAGCTCTGGTTTTGTTTAATATTATTGGTGTCAACAACGGAGAGGCTGCTGAGGCCTAAGGAGGTCTGCCAGAGGCTCGGCATCAGCTACCCAACCCTGGCCAGGTGGGTCAGGGAGGGCAAGATCAGGGCGATTAGGACGGCCGGCGGCAAGTATAGGATACCTGAGAGCGAGGTCAGGAGGATAGCCGAGGGCCTGCCGATTAGCAAGGAGGTCAGGGCGGTCATATACGCGCGGGTGAGCTCCCCAGGCCAGAAGGGCGACCTGGAGGGTCAGGTCCAGTACCTAAAGCAGTACTGCTCCTCCAGGGGCTACAAAGTCATTGACGTGCTGAGCGATATTGCGAGCGGGCTGAGGGCTGATAGGCGAGGCTTACTGAAGCTCCTCGACTACGTCGTCAACAGGCAGGTTGACGTGATCGTGGTGGCGTACAGGGATAGACTGACTAGGTTCGGCCTCGAGTACCTTGAGTACTTCTTCAGGCAGTACGGGGTCAGGGTTGAGGCCGCCTTGGGGGAGGAGCCCAAGGAATCCCGCCAGGAGCTCGTTGAGGACCTGGTGGAGGTCGTGACCTCCTTCGCTGTGAAGCTCTATGGAGTAAGGAGCCGTAGGAAGAGGACGCTGGTCGAGGGGTTTAAGAGGCTCCTGGAAGAGGTCGAGAGGGGTGGTTGAGGCCGTTAGGACTGTTGTCGTCAGGTCTGCGACATTACCTAGGAGGACCTTCAGGATCTTCGTGGAGCTCGAGGGCATGTACAGGAACATGGTCGAGCAGCTGGTCCTATACGCTGTAAATAACGGCATAACTAAGTTCACCAGGCTTAAGGCTGAGAGGTACCGCGAGGTAAGGTCACTCTACCCTCAGCTGTCATCTCACTACGCCTACACCGCCTGCCAGGACGCCGCAGAGAGGGCCCACTCGTTCCTCAGGCTAAGGAAGATGGGTAGGGCGAGGAAGGCTTACCCTGAGGTCAGGGGCGTCAGCATATGGCTCGACGACCACCTGTGGAGGGCCGAGGGGCTGACCTCGATAAGCATGGCAACCCACAGGGGCAGGGTCAGGGTATCCGTTGAGCTTAACAAGCACTTCCTGAGGTACGTTAACAGGGGCTGGAGGCTGGCATCAGAGGCTAAGGTCAAGCTTGACCGCAGAAATAGGAGGCTGATACTCTACCTAACGTTTAAGAAGGAGGTCAGCGAGCACAGGCCGAAGGGTTATATCACGGTTGACGTTAACGAAAACGCTGAGGCCGTCCTCATAGACGGGATTGTCTACCTCCTTGAGACTGACCTGAGTAGGATAACTCTGGGCTACTACTACAGGAAAAAGAGGGTCCAGGAGAGGTACGACAGGGTCTACGGCCCAGGCAGCAGGCCTGAGAGGAAGATATTCAAGAGCCTAAGGGGCAATGAGAGGGCTTTGAAGAGGGAGATAAGGCAGAAGCTCGCTGCCCTGATCGTAAGGGAGGCTGCAAGAAGGCAGGCCGCCATAGTCCTCGAGAGGTTAGGGAAGGAGCCAGCCAAGGGCATGATAGAGCGCATCAAGGACCCCCAGCTCAGGCACAGGGTATATCAGGCGGCCTTCAAAGGAATGCAGAGGGCCATTGAGGAGAAGGCGAGGGAGTACGGTGTGCCGGTGGTCTACGTTGACCCCAGGAACACGTCCAGGGTATGTCCTATACATGGGGCTGAGATAGTCTACGGCAAGGACAGGCACGGCACCTGCTCAAGGGGAGGCGAGACTTGGCACAGGGACGTAGCTGCCTGCTACAACCTCCTTCTGAGGGCCCTGGGCGGCGATGGGGGCTATGCCCCAAGCCGCGTGAGGGCCTTCGTTGCCGTAGATGGGGGCCCCGTGCCGTTGGGCCCGACGGCCGCCCATGAGCCCATAAGGATCTCTAGGTCCTTATGGGCGAGGTGGAGGTCCCTAGGTGCAATAAATAAACATGAACAAATAAGAATAAATACCTAGGGACAAACGGGCTCAGGCTCACCCCTCTCTCGGCGGCCCTCTTCGTGGCAGCCGGCGTGGTCAACTTCGCGCTGGGGAGGACCACCATGTACGCCGCTACGTCTGCGCTCACGGCCAGCGGGGCGAGCGTGATGACGGCCTCTAGCGCCGTCTTCTCGGTGGCCATAGGGGCGGCCATGGGGGAGGCAGTTACATGGAACGTGGCCCTCGGCGTCACGGCGATCGTGGTAGCCGTCTACCTGGCCTCAGGCTGGTCAGCCGGGTCTGGCCTCACCGCCCGCGGCCTAGGGCTGGGCCTGGCGACAGGCCTCGCCATAGCGACCTCGGTAGCGATAATAAAGCTCGGCGATCTGGAGGGCGGGAGCCCAGGCCTCGGCGTCATCATAGCCTACCTCTCAGGCGTCATGGCCCTCTCTCCAAGGCTTAGGGAGGCCGTCAGGGTCCTGACGTCGAGAAGCAGGCCAGTCATAACCATGGGGGTTTCGGCCGCCGCGGGCCAGTTGATGAGGTACCTGGCGCTCACCGCACTGGGCGTAGAGGTTGTAACCCCGCTTCAGAACATCAGGCCAATAGCGGCGACCTTCCTGCTCTTCTGGCTGGGGAGCGGGTCAAAGAGGCCAGCCGCGAGGCACTGGGCCGCCGCGGCTGCGGCCTTTGTCGGAGTGGCGCTGGTATCAGGCCTAATACGCTGACCTAGGGCTCGGCGGCCTCGGTCACTGGCTTTGGGCCTGCCTTCTGTTATTTCTCGAGACCTCTATTACGTAGTCCCTGAACATGGACCTCATAGCCTGCAGGTCTATGACGGGCGTCCCGTCCTCCCTGGCTATAACGTTCTTGGCGGGCGGCATCGACTCATAGAACGTGTTCACCTTGCTCACGTTGTCGGCGAAGCTCTCAACGTATGGGTTAACGTAGAATATGCCTATTGGTATCCTGTCGCCCCACTCCTGGGCCCTCTCAAAGGCCCTTGACAGCTTCTCGGCCGCCTCCTTAGGGTCAGGGCTCCTGACGAAGGGGTCCCAGCCCTTGTCGCTGTCGAGCCTGTAGAGCCTCTGCTTGTAGAAGTCGGGGGTGTATATGTTGTTCCAGGTAGGGCACGGCTGGAGCACGTCTATGACGGCCGCCCCCCTGTGCCTTATCGCCATCTTCAGTATCTCCTTGAGGTCGTCAACCCAGAGCGCGTAGGCCCTGGCAACGAAGGTGTAGCCGCTCGCCAGGGCAACGGTGATAGGGTTGACCCAGTCCTGCATGTTTGGCAGAGGCATCGACTTGACCTTCTGGCCCACCCTCAGCGTCGGTGAGGCCTGGCCCTTGGTCAGGCCGTAGACCTGGTTGTCATGTATTATCACCTTTATGTCGAGGTTCCTCCTGCCCAGGGCCACGAAGTGGGCCATGCCTATGCCCAGCAGGTCCCCGTCGCCGCCGTTCACTATGACCGTCAGGTCCGGGTTGGCCAGCTTTATGCCCTCGGCGTAAGGTATTGACCTGCCGTGAAGGTTGTGGACCCCGTTAACGTTTAGGAAGTGCGACGTCTTGCCGCTGCAGCCTATGCCGGATATGTCCACAACCTTTTCAGGCGGTATATTCAGCTCCGCCAGGGCCTTCTGCATGGCCGCCAGTATGCCGAAGTTGCCGCAGGCCGGGCACCAGTCAACCCATACGTTTGTCCTGTAGGCCGCCTCACTCGCCATAGGTCAACACCTCCCTCGTGCTCTTCCCCTCAAGGATCCTCTTCACAGCATCCACCAGCTCCATGCGGTATATGGGCCTCCCGGTGTACTTCAGGACGAACCTAGATATCTCGTAGCCTGTGTACATCCTTACCGCCATGGCGGCCTGTCCAAGGTAGTTGTGCTCAACGTCTATGACCCTGCTCGGGCTGAACTTCGAGAGTATAGCTGAGACGTACCTTGACGGGAACGGGCTGAAGACCTTGAGGTGGAGGTAGGCCCCGTGATAGCCCTGAGCCCTGAGCTCCTCCAGCGCGTCCAGGGCAACGCCCTTCACGAAGCCCCACCCGACCAGGAGGAAGTCGGCGTCCCCATCGCCATAGTAGACGGCCCTCTCCTCCGGCGGTATCTCCTGGTCCATGATCTCGAGCTTCCTCATCCTCTTGTCATACATCCTCACCCTGTTTATGGGGTCCTCACTTATGTGGCCCCACTCGTTATGCTCATCACCGGTATACCACGTTATGGCGCCTGACCCTATCGCGGGCCTCGGGCTTATGGCCTCGCTTAGGTCGAACCTCTTAGCGGGCCCTGACGCCTTCAGGACCAGCTTCCCCCTCTCTACCTTGACCGCCGAGGGGTCAGGGACCCTCATAGAGGCTATCACGTTAGCCATGTACTTGTCGAGCAGGTGTATGACAGGCACCTGGAACCTCTCGGCCCAGTTCAACGCCTTTATGGTGTCATAGAAGACCTCCTCTATGTCCCCGCTCGTTATGACTATCCTTGGGAACTCCCCGTGGCTTGCGAAGAGCGAGAACAGCAGGTCACCCTGCTCTCCCCTGGTGGGCTGGCCCGTGCTAGGGCCTCCCCTCTGGTAGAGGGTTATGAGCAGGGGGACCTCGTTGTGGCCGGCCCAGCCGAGGCCCTCAACCATGAGGCTGAAGCCCGGCCCGCTGGTAGCTGTTGCGGCCCTCACGCCCGTAAGGGCAGCCCCTATCGCTGAGTTTATGGCAGCTATCTCGTCCTCCGTCTGGAAGACCACGATGGAGCCCACGGGCTTACCGTCAACGCTTATGGACTGGTGGGCCTCTATGAAGACGGACTCGTCGGAGGCCGGCGTTATCGGGTAGTAGGCCTGGTACCTGACGCCGCCAACTATCTTAGCCATGCCCACTACGTCGTTGCCGCTGGCGCTCAGCATCTCCTCCACGTCAAGGCTTGAGGGCTCCAGCCTTGCCGTCCCCCTGGCGGCCTGTGGGACGGAGTCCATGGCCAGCTCCACGACGACCATGTTGGCGTCGATTACCTTCTTGTTGCCCCTGAACCTCACGGCCAGGCCCTCCCTTAGCGCGTCCGGGTCTAGGCCTAGCACGGCGGCCGCTGCGCCCAGCAGTATGCTGTTCCTGTACCTATGAACCTCAACGCTTGTGACGCCCAGCTTCTGCCTGGCCTCCTCAAGTACGCCCTTGTAGTCAAGGCCGACCGGCAGGGCCTTCAGGCCCTCCTTCGCCGCCCTGACGGCGCCGGCCACCGTTGGCTCGACTCCATAGGCCTTGAGCCTGGCCTCCACGCGGGCCCTGACCTCAGGCTCCATGCTGACCACCTGGATGAGCCTAGAGGCCTCAAGGCCTGTGTCGTAAACCAGGACGCCGCCCTCTGCCACCTCGTGAAAGTGCGTGAAGACGCTCTCGGCGTCCATGGCCCCCATCAGCTCAACAGGGTAGGTCAGGCTGCGGGGGAACGAGGTCGCTGATACCGTGAAGTGGACGTACGAGTGCCTCCCAACTATGTTGGAGTAGTACTCCCTGTCGGACATCACTCCGTAGCCCAGCTTAGCTAATGAGGCCGTTAGGACGGACGCCGTAGTCTCAACGCCTGCGCCCTGAGGGCCTCCTAAGATCAGGTGAACCTCCTTGAGCGCCACTCAGCTCGCCGATTTAGGTGTCCCTAAAAGCTTTTTATAGATAGGTAAGTATAATTTTTGATTATTACAGTTATTTAATTGAATTGAAACGTAAATGATCAGACGCAGGGTCCCTGCGAAGGACGGCCTTAGTTTATCAGCTTCGCCGCAACCCGCTTGAGAGCCAGTAGTTGTAGACATGGGAAAGGCTGGACGCCAGCTTGACCTCGTCAAGGGACAGTATGGAGAGGACCTCGATGACCCCCGGCATTGAGGCCATCGCCTCAACCACGCCTGAGACCTCCTTCTGAGAGGGGGCCAGGACCTTCACCAGGAAGTTGTAGGGGCCCGTGACCTCGTGTGCCTCAACAACGTATGGGGTCTCCGCGAGCCTTCCCCTCACCTCCTGGGTCGCGTCTGCCCTCACCTTGAGGAGGAAGAAGGCCGTTACCTTGAGCCCCAGCTTAGCGGGCTCCACCCTCACAGTGAAGCCCCTTATCACGCCCTCCTCGGTGAGCCTCTTGACCCTGAGGTAGACCGTGGCCTCGCTGACGCCCATCTCTGACGCTATCTGCCTCCACGGCTTCCTCCCATCGTCCTCAAGGGACCTTATCAGCTGAAGGTCCCTCTCGTCGACGCTTGGCTCAGCGCTCCTCCTCAACCTCCCCCACCTATGTACTTAATGAGCTTCAGGGCTAAATCAGGCCTGCTTGCCAGGGCCCTCAGTATCCTGCCTGTCCTGAGGCTCCCGAGCGCCACCTCCTCATGGACCTCGGCAGGCATGGCCATCAGGAACTCCCTCCTCCTCTCCCGGCTCATCCTCTTAACTGCCTCAAGAATTGACCTCTGGACCCTCACAGCTCTGGCCACTGGAAGGGAGGAGAGGGCTGAGAGGGGGTCATCGCCTTTGGCCAGGGCAGCCCCAGCGTAATAGCCTGATATGACGGAGGGCCTTATCCCCTCGCCCGTGAGGGGGAGCACGAAGCCCGCCGCCTCGCCCACCTTGGCTAGGCCTTTCAGGGTCCCAAGGTCAAGCCCTCCGACAGCTATGGGGGCCCCCGAGAGGTCCGTCATCCTGGCCCCCCTGGTGAGCTCGTTCCCCTCCACGAACCTCTCAAGCAGCCTTCTCAGGGCGTCAAAGTCCGCGTAACCCCCCACGCCCACCTCTGCGCTGTCCCCATAGGGGAAGACCCAGTAGTAGCCGAGGAGGCCCGTGTCAAAGTATATGTAGAGGCCGTCAAGGCCTTTAAGCCCCTCTGACCTGGCTAACGCCTGTACAGCCAGTATCTTCTCGCCCCCGTAGAACGCCACGCCACCAGCCAGCAGGCCGCCTTTCACCTCCCTGGTCTCACCCCCTGCCCTGACCACGCCGGTGAAGGGGTTGAACCTCGAGGACTTGTGAACCTCTGCCCCCGCGAGCGCTAGCCACTCCTCCAGCAGCTCCTCCTTGTCAACAACGTAGCCTGCGCCGTTCAGCTCAACGTCGACGGTCTTAACGCCGTCAACGTAGAGCACGGCCCTCCTGACAGGCTCAATTATGACGTCCCTTGGTATGGGCAGGGGAAGGTCTGAAGTTGCTGGCACGGCGCGGCCGCACGGCTTAACGGCCAGCCTGTCCATGGCCTCATAGACTGCGGCTCTGAGGCCGGCCTTCGACAGCGCGACGGCGGCGGCTGCCCCAGCGGGGCCCCCTCCTATGATCGCTATCTCCTCTGGCATCTCCGCTTCTCCTTAAAGGCCGGCGTTCGCCCCTAAAATCCTAGGGGTCGTTGATGGAGGGCTGCCCCAGCTTCGAGTTCCTCGACCACACGGCTGACGTCCTGATAGAGGCAAGGGGGAGGACCCTTGAGGAGGCCCTTGAGGAGGCAGGCCTCGCCGTATATGAGGTCATGACTGACACCTCAAGGGTCAGGCCCCTCACAAGGCGCGAGGTGGAGGTTGAAGGCCTAGACCTCTACAACACTGTCTACAGGTGGATCGAGAGCCTCCTCGTCATGACTGACTCGGAGGGCCTGGTCTTCAGCGTCTTCAGGGTATGCGAGGTCTCCCAGGACGGCACCAGGCTTAAAGGCGTCGTGTGGGGTGAGCCCTTTGACCCCAACAGGCATGAGCACAGGACCATAGTCAAGGCTATGACCTACTCTCAGATGGACCTAGGCCAAGATGAAAGGGGCTGCTGGAGGCTCAGGTTCGTTGTGGATATCTAGCCGTACTTAGCCCTGAGGAAAAGCGTACAGTTTGTGCAGAACCTGGCCTCCTTCCTGTCCACGTCGGCTATCGAGTTGCTAAACGACATAACGCAGGCCGGGTTGTCACAGTGGCCCAGCCCTAACAGGTGGCCCAGCTCATGCATGGCCTCCTTAAGGAGCCTGGCCCTGTAAAGGGTCTCGTCAGGGGTCTCCAGCCTCTTGGTGTAAACTGTGGCCACCTTGAGCTCAGGGGAGGCGAGGCCGAACACGAAGTTTAGGCCCTCGACGTAACCGTCTGCGCTCACTATCCCCAGGGCCAGCCTCCCGCCCTCCAAGGCCTGGGACAGCCTGTCCCTAAGCCACCTGTTCATCGCGTCAGCCCTGTACTGCATCCTGGACCAGTCGTAGGCGCTGATAGGGGGCTGAAGGGGCCACATGCTGGGGTAGACAGTGACGCTCACCGGGAACCTCCTGGGGATCTCCTCCGCTAGGTAGGACAGGTCCCTCGGGCCTGCGGACCCGACCGGGACCAGCAGGACCTCAACTACTATTGTAGCTCCCCAGGGTCATCTGCCCAGAGTCTTCGTTAAAACCCTACCTCTCAGGTGTACACAGCGGAAGCCTTGAAGGGCAGGATAAGCGTTGATGGCCCTACGGCCTTCAGGCTCATAAAGGATGCCGTCGAGGTGAGGCCCTCTGAGTTCACGGCCCTCCATGCACTCAGGGACGGTCCCTACGCCCTGCTCGTAGCGATAGTCCTCAGCCAGAACTCCAACGACAAAAACTCAATAGCGGCCTACGAGGACCTCAGGAGGGCGACGGGCCTCAGGCCAAGCGAGGTGCTGAGGCTTGGCGACAGGCTGGGCGAGGTCATAAGGAAGGCTGGGATGGTAAGGCAGAAGTCGGAGGCCATAATGGCCCTAACCAGGCTCGTCCTGGAGAGGGGCGAGGAGTACCTCAACAGGGCGCCCCCTGATGAGCTGAAGGCTGAGCTCATGAAGATAAGGGGGGTAGGACCAAAGACTATCGACGTCTTCCTTGCCGTCTATAGGAGGGTGCCCGTGTTCGCCGTGGACACCCATGCGAGGAGGATAGCGGCCAGGTGGGGGCTGGTGAGGCAGGGGGCCAGCTATGAGGAAATCTCAAGGGCCCTGCTAGAGTTCTTCGGCCCAGAGAGGGCTGACGAGGCCCACAGGCTCCTCATAGCCTTTGGCAGGAAGTTCTGTAGGGCGAGGAACCCCCGCTGTAACGAGTGCCCGCTGAGGGACTACTGCCCGTCGGCGGTGCAGAGGCCTTGACTAGGTGTCCGTCGCTGGTCGGGACAAGCCTTCCAGGCAGGGACAGCTGGGCGCTGGAGGAGTTCATGGACACGGTCATAACGGCGGACCCGGAGGCTGAGGTGAGGAGCACCGAGTACAGGGGCGTCTTCGTGGCCTACTCCCTGAGGGAGCCTGCATCGCTGGCCACCAGGTTCCTCTCCTTCACCCACGCCTTCCTGGCCAGGGTATACCCTGTAATGCTCTGCGGAGGTCCCCAGGAACTAGACTCATTGGTCTCAGCTCTCCTAAGCCAGGTCAGGGTGAGCGAGGCCAGGCTCGAGGTGAAGCTGAGGGAGCCCCTCTCAAGGCAGCTCACAGAGTCAAGGGTTATCTCATCAATTGCCGCAGGGGGGCTCAGGTCATCAAAGCGGTCAGAGCTGGTCGTGCTGGTTGAGACCCTGTGGGACCTAGTCCTGCTCTCCTACGGCAGGCTCGCGAGCTGCGGGCCAAGGTGCAGGCTGCTGTTGCCGAGGGTCTCCCAACAATAATACCATAGGCCCCCCTTATGGCCTGAAGGCCCTCCTCCCTTCCCCTCTCCGTTAATAAGGCCCGGCTTACTTCCGTTAGTGGAAGGAACTTTGCTGACTGTGTTAAGCGGAGGTGAAGTGGGACGCTAGGAGGAAGGATATTCACGGACAGGAGGGTGTTTGAGGAGACGTATGTCCCTAAGACGCTGCCAGTGAGGGACCAGGAGGCCGAGCTCCTCCTCAACAGGTATTACTCAAGGTTCATGGAAGGGCCTGGCTCCACTGACATAACCCTCATCTACGGCTCCATGGGAAGGGTCGGCATCGGGAAGACGACCCTGGCCAAGTACGTGGCCTTCACCCTCAGGGATAAGCTTAAGGGGAGGGGCGTTAACATGAGCCCCGTCTACATAAACGTCTACGGCTCCCCGAGCCTGCATCAGATGCTGGCGGGCATAGTTAACGAGCTCGGCGTCAACGTCCCTACTAGAGGCACGGCGGCCGTTGAGGTGCTCAAGGCCATAACCGACTACCTCTACGTGAAGGACTCCTACGCCCTCGTTGTGCTTGACGAGTTCCAGTCGCTGCTCCTGTCAAACAAGGTCAGCAACGACGAGCTCTACATGCTCCTCAGGGTCTACGAGGAGATACCGCCGAGGGACAACGTGAACAGGCTGAACTTCCTCCTGGTGGCCCAGGACTTCAGGGTCCTCAGCTACATGAAGGAGAAGATACCCCAGGTGGAGTCTCAGATAGGCTTCAAGGTCTACCTAAAGCCCTACACCGCTGACGAGCTGAAGCTCATACTTGAGCAGAGGGCGACGCTGGGGCTTAGGGACAGCGCGTGGGGGCCTGAGGTCATCGACATGATAGCTGACTACTACGGCTACTCTGAGACCGGGGCAGGGGACGGAAGCGCTAGGAGGGCCATACTGGCCCTGAGGATGGCGGCTGAGATGGCTGAGGCCCAGGGCGACAGCAGGATAACTGAGGAGCACGTGAGGAAGGCCATAAGCAGCGACGCCATATCGAACGTGCCTCTTGAGTACATGAGGTCCCTTAACCTCCACCAGCTGCTCATCCTCCTGGCCATATCAATGCTCATAGCCTCAAAGGGAGGGTGGCTGTCCACCGGTGAGGTCAAGGCCGAGTACGAGGGGCTCGCCAGGGCCTATGGCGAGGAGCCGAGGAAGCACACGCAGTTCTACGAGTACCTTAAGGAGCTCAGCAACGCGGGCCTAGTGGAGGCCAGGGTGACCAGCGTGAGCCCCAAGGGCAGGACGACAATGCTCAGGCTGCCGCCCGAGATACCTGCTGACAGGCTCAGGGAGGTAATAGAGTCGATCATAATGGACAGGGTGGGCGGGCCCCCGTCAAGGGGGTGACGCCCTTGGACCTGGAGAGGCTCCTCTCAAGCAAGGGCAGGCTGAGGGTCCTGAAGGTCCTCCTCTCGGAGGGCCAGGCCAACATAACCAGGATAGTCAAGGAGACGGGCCTCAACCACAGCCTTGTTGAGAGGCACCTAAGCGACCTGGTAAGCATGGGGATCGTGCAGGAGAAGCGCTACGGCAGGATGAGGGTCTTCATGGTAGACCTGAGGGACCCTAAGGTAAGTGGGCTCTACGAGCTCTTAAGGCAGCTTGAAAGCCTCTAGCTACGAAGGCGCTGTCATACTCTTTCTAACCAGCCAAGTCATAGGGTCAACCACGTACTAGTTAAAATAAAGGCCGGGAGGTCGCTATTGATGGGAGCTAAGTTGGCCCACATGGTTGATGTCACTGAGAAGCCCATTGTGTACAGGGAGGCCGTGGCGAGCGGCGAGATAGTCCTAAGGCCTGAGACAGTCAAGCGCATAAGGTCTAGAGGGGTGGAGAAGGGGGACGTCGAGGCAGTTGCATCAGTGGCGGCAGTCATGGCGGCCAAGGAGGCCTCAAGGATAATCCCATTGGCTCACCCCATACCAATAACCGGTGTTGAGGTCTCCTTCAGCTACGGGGAGGACCGCGTCAGGGTGCAGGTCAGGGTGAGGACAAAGGCCGAGACAGGTGTTGAGATGGACGCCTTAGCGGGGGTCACGGCGGCCCTTCTCACGATCTGGGACATGGTCAAGTCCTATGAGAAGGATGAGAGAGGCCAGTACCCCCACACGAAGATAGAGAAAGTTGTAGTGGAGTCCAAGTTCAAGGCTGATACGCCCTGACCGCGAACTGTACAAAGGGATAATATTCCACGGGACCCAAGAACGGCCGGAGCGGGCTTGAGGGTTCACGACGCCCTGAGGAAGGCCTTCACCAAGTTCAACGCCTACGCCGACCCCTTCACCCTGATGGAGCTGGAGGGCTTCGTCCTCTCAGCCCTCAAGGAGGGTGAGCCTGGCCAGGCCCAGAGGACCCTGATTGACAACGTCAGGGACGTCCTGGCTAGGTCCGACGACCCAGACCCAGAGGGCAGGGCCAAGGCCATAGTAGACTATGTCCTGCAGCTCTGCTCAAGGGGCTGCACGTCTTGAGCCTCTCGAGGAACGCCCTGGCCTCCCTAATTGCGTCATCAGAGCCCCTCATAGTGGCCCACTGGGACGCTGACGGCATAGCCTCTGCCGTCACCGCTGCGGGCTTCGTGAGCGGCAGGGCCGACTTCGTTATACCCCCCTTCACCTACAGGCCCTCAAGGGACTTCCTTGAGCTGATAGCCAGGAGGGCTGAGGCCAAGGACCTGGTCCTGGTCCTTGACTACAATGTAGCCCCTGAGGTATTGGTCTCCATGGCGGCCTCAGCCAGGAAGCCCGTAGTCGTTGTTGACCACCACATAGCCTCATACCCTCGCGTGCCCAACGTCTACCACTACAACCCGGCCGCCGAGGGGGACCCCGAGGGCCTGTGGCCCTCCGCAGCTCATGTGCTGGCCGACGCGCTGGGCTTCTACGACCCCCTGCTCATAGCGATGAGCATATACAGCGACTTACGCGATGGGGCGCCGCATAACAGGGTCTTCAGGTACTACATGGAGCAGGTGGGCCTTGACCCCGAGGCTGACCTGGGCCTGCTGGCCCAGTGCTCAGACCAGGTATGGGGGGCTGAGGCGGTAGGCGACCTCAGTGTGCTTGAGGGCCTCCCCTACGAGCTGGCCTATGGGGGCGTTGACCCCTGCCAGGCCCTGATGAGCGACCCAAGGCTGACCAACGACAGGCTGAGGGCCGAGGGGGAGGTTGACAGGGCCGTCAGGGAGGCCATGGCCTCAAGGAGGGCCGAGGGGAGGGTGGGAGTCTATGTCGTAAGCCTTAGGGCCAGGGTGGCTGGCGAGGTGGCCAGGAGGGTCAGGAGGAGTTCCAGGGACCCGGTCATCGTCCTCGTGGCGCGTGAGGAGAACACGGGGTCAACAAAGATCTACGTAAGGGGGGACGAGCTGAACGTGGCCAAGGTGATGAAGGCCCTTGAGGGGCAGGGCATAAGGGCCTCAGGCAAGGACCAGGCGGGCAACAGGGTCCTCGTAGTTGACGTAGGCCAAGGGCCTCACGAGAGGGTACTTCAGGCGCTCACCAGTGCCATAAACGCGCCCTAGGCCATGGCGTCCCTTATGAGGGCCCCCAGGAGCTTAGCTGCGCCCTCAAGGCTCCTCAACGTCAGCATAGCGGCCCCAAGGGGGGCCCTCAGGGACCTGATAGAGGCTGTGAAGAGGGTGTAATGGACGTCGTAGTCTACCCTGCCCGACACGGCCCTGGCCAGGCCCGAGGCCTCGGCGGCCTCCGCCAGCATGTCAACTATGTCAGGCCTCGCGTGGAGGAGCTTAGACACGTGGTAGCTCCTCCTCAGCTCGCGGGAGACGGCCAGCAGCGCCCTCTCAGCTGAGGACAACAGGTCAACGCCGTCACTTATCATTGAGAGCGCTAGGACAGCCGCCTTAGCCGAGGGGTAGAGGCCTCCCCCGGTAAGGGGCTTGTTCATGCCTGCGGCGTCGCCTACCGCTATCAGCTTCCCAAGCCTGAGCCTCTCGGCCGGAGGGCCCGTTATAACGGGGCCGCCGTAGAACCTGCTGACCCTCGCGCCCTCAAGGCCGAATCGCTTCATGGCCTCCCTTAGAAGGGGCTGGAGCAGGCGGGGCTCACTTGAAGCCGTCCCCACGAGGGATGTTGACCCCATTGGGACGTACCACGAGAAGAGCCCCCTTGAAGTGCTGTTGTCGAAGAGCGCCACGAAGTCCCCCTGCGAGGAGCCCTCGACCTCAGCGTTGACCCCGTAGAGGGGTTGAGCGGTGTAGCCTATGCCTAGGGATCGCCTCAGCCTGCCGGTGTAGCCCTCGGCTAAGACGACAAGGTCGTATTCCCTGCCCTCAGGCAGCACCGTGCCCTCAGGGGTGACCCTCACCTTGGCGCCTGGCCTGTACCTCACCCCCTCCCTCACAGCTTCGTCAAGCATCTCCTGCTCAAGCCTCACCCTGTCAAGCTTTATCACGGGCTCGGAGGTCCTCAGTCTCACGGCATGCCTTGGGCCCGATATTATGAAGCCCTCGTAGGCTGCGAGCCTGGACCTCTCGGCAGGCCTGCCTATGAGCCTCACGGTCGCTAGCGAGACCAGGCCCGTGCAGTGCTCAGGGAAGCCCACCCTCTCGTGCTCCTCGTAGAGGTCCACGTTGGCGTCGGCCCTCGCCAGGGCCATGGCGAACATCAGCCCTGAGAACCCTGCCCCAACCACCGCGACCCTCAAAGTCAGGGCACTATATATTCGCCCCAAAGTCCAATCCCTAAAAATCTGGCTAAGCCTGGGGCTGAGGGGAAGGGACCTTGAGCAGAACAGACATAGAGGTGGCCTTTGATAAGATGGACACCTACATGGGGCCTGCCACCATAGTCAACCTGAGGAGGCTTGAGGAGGTCGGCCTCGTCAAGGTAAGCCGCATGCCCTACTCCATAAGGGTGCTCCTCGAGAACGTCGTCAGGAACTACGACGGCTTCGTGGTGAGGGACGAGGACCTTAAGGCCATATTCAACTGGAAGGAGAGCGCTGGCAAGGTGGAGATCCCTCTTCTCCCGGCCAGGGTCATAATGCAGGACCTGACGGGTGTCCCAGCCGTAATCGACCTGGCAACCATGAGGGACGCTTTCAAGGACATGGGCTACGACCCCAACCTCGTCAACCCCCTGATACCCGTTGACCTCGTTATAGACCACAGCGTCCAGGTCGACTATTACGGGACGTCGCTGGCCCTGAGGAAGAACATGGAGAAGGAGTTCGAGAGGAACTCCGAGAGGTACAGGCTCCTCAAGTGGGCCCAGAAGGCCTTCCAGAACTTCAGGGTCGTCCCGCCAGGCAAGGGCATCATACACCAGGTCAACCTGGAGTACCTGGCTAAGGTCGTCTGGCTAGGGAATGATAGGAGGCGCGGCCTCATGGCCTACCCGGACAGCGTCCTGGGCACTGACAGCCACACGACCATGATAAACGGCATTGGCGTCCTGGGCTGGGGCGTCGGGGGGATAGAGGCCGAGGCCGTCCTCCTAGGCCAGCCGTACTACATGCTTGTGCCCCCGGTCGTGGGAGTCAGGCTCGTCGGCAGGCCAAAGAGCGGCGTCACCCCGACAGACATAGTGCTTTACACAACTGAGCTCCTAAGGAAGAAGGGCGTCGTGGGCAAGTTCGTGGAGTTCTTTGGACCAGGCCTAAAGTACCTGAGCGCAGCCGACAGGGCGACGATAGCTAACATGGCCCCCGAGTACGGGGCCACCATGGGCTACTTCCCAATAGATGAGATAACTATCAACTACCTGATGATGACAGGCAGGGACCCAAGGCACGTAAGCCTTGTCGCAGAGTACGCCAAGAGGGTTGGGCTCTGGTACGACCCAGAGGCGCCAGAGCCGGAGTACTCGGAGGCCGTAGAGGTCGACCTGGGCAAGGTAGAGCCTGCCATAGCTGGCCCTGCGAACCCCGAGGACAGGATACCGCTGGCCCAGGCCAAGGAGAAGCTCGGCTCAATAATAGAGGCCTACGCCAAGAATGCCAAGAGGGAGAGGAAGAAGGTCTCCCTGACCATTGATGGTGAGAGCTATGAAGTTGGGGACGGGATGGTCATCATAGCTGCAATAACCAGCTGTACCAACACGAGCAACCCGACCAACATGGTGGCGGCAGGCCTCCTGGCCAGGAACGCTGTGCAGAGGGGCCTCAAGGTGAAGCCGTGGGTCAAGACGAGCAACGCCCCCGGCAGCAGGGTGGTTACGGAGTACCTCACCAGGCTCGGCCTCATGCCCTACCTCGAGGCCCTCGGCTTCCACGTGACCGGCTACGGCTGCACAGTCTGCATAGGCAACACAGGCCCGCTGAGGAAGGAAGTTGAGGACTTCATAAGGAAGGAGGGTGTCTACACTGCCGCGGTCCTTAGCGGCAATAGGAACTTTGAGGGCAGAATTCACCCGCTGGCCTCAGGCGCCTTCCTGGCCTCGCCGCCGCTCGTGGTAGCCTACGCTATAGCTGGGCGTATAGACATAGACTTCGACAAGGAGCCCCTGGGCTACGACCCCAACGGGGAGCCCGTCTACCTGAGGGACATATGGCCTGACCCAGAGGAGCTGAGGAAGTATGTCGATGCTGCCCTTGACCCAAAGGAGTTCCAGGCCAAGTACAGTGACGTCTTTGAGGGCACTGAGGAGTGGGTCAAGCTGGAGGCCCCCGCCACGCCGACGTTCCAGTGGGACCCTAAGAGCACTTACCTGAAGAAGCCGCCGTTCTTCGAGAAGCTGTCCGAGAAGCCCGAGCCGCTTAAGGACATAATAGGCGCCAGGGTGCTGATCTACGCCCCTGACAGGATAAGCACTGACCACATAAGCCCCGCAGGGGCCATAAGCCCTAGCTCCAAGGCCGGCCAGTACCTACAGAGCCTCGGCGTCCCGCCAGAGGAGCTTAACACCTGCGGCAGCAGGAGGGGCAACCACGAGGTCATGATGAGGTGCACCTTCGACAACCCGAAGTTCAGGAACCTGCTGGTCCCTGACAGGCAGGGAGGGTGGACGATATTCTGGCCCACCAAGGAGGTTATGCACGTCTTTGACGCGGCCATGAAGTACAAGGAGCTGGGGACGCCCGTTATAGTGCTGGGGAGAAGCAACTACGGCGTGGGCAGCAGCAGGGACTGGGCTGCAAAGGGGCCCTACCTGCTCGGCGTCAGGGCGGTCATAGCTAAGAGCTTCGAGAGGATTCACAGGAGCAACCTAGTAGGCATGGGCATCATCCCGCTGGAGTTCATGCCAGGCCAGGGACCAGATGAGCTAGGCCTTGACGGGAGCGAGACCTACGACATACTGGGGCTCTCCGACCTGACACCTGGCAAGACACTGAAGGTCAGGGCCGTGAAGCCGGACGGCAAGGTGATAGAGTTCAACGTGAAGGCCAGGGTGGACACACCTATAGAGGTTGAATATGTCAAACACGGCGGCATACTGCATTACATGCTCAGGAAGCTGGCTGAGGAGGCCAAGGAGGGGCGGAAGGCCTCGTAGGCCCTCTTTTGAGCTTATTACCCTTAACGTTGTTTTTGCCTTAATACTCGCTGAGGGTGCCCTCCCTCCTAGCCTTGTCAAAGCCCAGCCTGTAAATCAGAACGCCAAGGGGCAGGAGGACAGCGTCGTAGACCAGCAGCTCCAGCTCATAAGTCGCAAGCCTGAGCACCCCATAGCCCTGGATCAGCGAGAGCCTGAGCGCCTCAAGGGCCGGCGTCAGCGGGACTGAGTAGCTCAGGGCCTGGGCCCAGAGGGGCATCACGGTCACCGGGAACACCGTACCGGAGATCAGCGCCGTGACCGTCGTGAAGAAGAACGCTATGGGGTTGCCCTGCTTCGTTATCATAACTACGCCGCCAGCCATCATGGCCAGGCCCAGGGTGGCCACCAGCAGCTCTGCAGTTATCATTATGGCCGCGAGGAGGCCTGAGACCAGGTACCTGACCCCGAGCGCGTAGCCTATCGCTAAGGTGACGGCCATGCTTATCGCGTTCATTATGAAGCCCCAAAGGGAGGAGTAGATTAACATGCCAAAGACGCCGCTCTGCGTCATGAGGTAGTACTCTATTGTGCCCATGAGCTGCTCGTTCCTAAGCCTCTGACTTATAGTAGTTACCACCGATGACACGTAGCCCTGGAAGGCGAGGCCTATCACGACGAAAGGCGTGTACTCCTGTGGAGCCATGCCCATGCCCTTTACTATCCTGGCCCCCAGCGCCGTGCCCGTGAAGTAATACGTGAAGACTGGCAACACCCAGCTCAGCACGTTGAGGACTATCTGGGTCCTGTAGCTGGCCCACACCTTGAAGCCCCTAAGGTAGATGTAAGCGTACAGCCTAACGCCAACTATTGAGAGCCTCCTGCCGATGGCCTCCCTTAGGGCCTTTACCTGGCCGCCCATCCCCCTCCCCTCCACCGGCCCCTTGACCTGAAGTCTATCTCGAAGGCTTCCTCGCCGACCAGGTGAGCGTAGACGTCCTCAAGCGTTGGCTCTGAGGCCCCGAGCACCTCCGCTGAGCCGTTGACGGAGGAGAGGACCTCATTAGGCGCCCTGACTCGCGCCTTCCCCCCTCTGACAAAGACCACGTACCTCATGAGCTCGCGGGGCACCAGGTCAAATGGCACATCGGCCTCAACGACTTTCCCTACAAGCCTCTTGAGCTCCTCGGGGGTCCCCTCAGCTATGATCCTGCCGTCCTTTATTACGTATATGTAGTCCGCCAGGCCCTCGACCTCGCCCATGTAATGGCTTGTGAAGAGCACGGCCTTATCCTCTGAGAGCGACCTCAGTAACGACCTGAGCTCCCTGGCTGAGACTGGGTCAAGGCCCAGGGTGAGCTCATCAAGCAGGAGCACGGGAGGGTCGTGCATGAGGGCCCTGGCTAGAGCCAGCCTCCTCTGCATCCCCAGGCTGTACTTCATGTACTGGACGTCGGCCCACCTCGAGAGCCCGACCATATCCAGTACTTCCCTTGCCCTCCTCCTGACCTCGCCTAGGCTCATGTCGTAGAGGCTCCCGAAGAACACTAGGTTCTCGTAGCCTGTGAGCCTGTAGTAAAACAGCCTCTCGCCGGTCAGCACGAGACCTATGTTCCTCCTCACCTCCCTCTCCTGGGAGGTGACGTCATAGCCCATGATGTAGGCCTTGCCAGAGGTCGGCGTGAGCAGCGTTGAGAGTATCTTTATGAGCGTTGTCTTGCCGGCCCCGTTAGGGCCCACAAGGGCTACGACGTTACCCTTCCTGACCCTGACAGAGACGCCATTTAGCGCCCTGACCTCAAGGCCCTTGACCTTGAAGACCCTGACGAGGTCCTCTGTCCTTATTGCCTCCGTCACGGACCCCTCTGTGATCGATATATCAACACCAGGGGGTTTGTTTTAAGGTTGTCGGGCCAGCGACTCACAGAGAAGGAGAAGCCTGGCCGAGACCCTGACAGCCCTGAAGTCACCCCTTGGCACAACCCCCTGCGACCTGAGGACCTCCATGACGTGGCCGAGCTCGTCAGGGCTTAGCCCAAGGGCCTTGGCGGCCGCCATAAAGTCCTCAGAGGACGCTATCGCGCTGAGCACCCTTACCTGCTCCTTGGACAGCCTGCCGCACATGGACAGAGGTCTGGTAACCCTGTCCAGCGCCTCCTCGACAGCCGCCTCAATAGTCTCGTACAGCTCGTCAGGGTTCACGTAGAGCTGGTCAGGCAGGGTTATTACCTCAACGCCCAGCCTGCGGGCTACCGCCACGGCGGCCTCGTCGGAGAAGCCCCTGGCCACCAAGAGGGGCCTCATGCCCGTGAGGACAGAGTTCACGTAGGCCTGCCTCACTGACGACACGTCCACATAGCCCGCCTTGACCTCGACGGCGTACCGAACTCCGTCCCTCTCGGCGACTATGTCCACGTCGGAGACCTCAACGTTGTCTACTATCACCTTGGACCTCCTCTCTACGACCTTGAAGCCCATTGACTCAAGGGCCCTGGCGGCTATCTCCTCGCTCTCCCTCAGCTGACCTGTCAAGCGACGTCCCTAACGTATGAAGATCAAGGCAAGGCTTAATTTTTGAAGAGGACTTTTACAATCGGGAGATCATGAACAGGCCCTCTGGAACCTATGACGTTGTCTTCATAGGCGGCGGAGGCGCCTCATACCCTGGGGCCTTCGAGCTGGCTAAGAAGGGACACAGGGTCCTGGTAGTTGACGACAAAGGCGTCCTGGGCGGCGTATGCCTCTACGCCGGCTGCGTGCCCTCCAAGGCGCTCAGGCGATGGGCGCTCGCAGTGCGTGACGCCGAGGTCATTGGTAACGCAAAGGTGGACCCCGACGACGTCTGGAGGAGAGCTATTGAGGCCAAGGAGGGCGTTCAGAAGGAGGTTTTCGGCCAACTCGACTGGCTGGCCAGGCAGCTCGGCGAGAGCCTGGACTTCGTGAAGGGGTGGGCCTCCATAAGGGACGAGAGGAACGTCGTTATAAGGACCAACGAAGGGGAGTTCAACGTGACCACCAAGTTCATTCACCTAGGCGCTGGGTCCGTTGACGTTATCCCTCCTGGCCTACAAGGGGCTGAGCTGGCCTTGACCAGCGACGACCTCTACGCCTACGGCCGCTCCATGAGGAATCTCCCGGACTCAATGGTAATCGTCGGCGCCGGCTACGTGGGCGTCGAGACCGCTGTATTGCTCTCGATGTTCAAGGTCAAGGTGACCCTCGTGGAGATGATGGAGAGGCCCCTGCCCAACATGCCCATGGACATCTCTAGGTCAGTCCTGAGGGGGCTTCAGAGGCTGGGGGTCACAGTACACCTGGGCGCTAGGGCATCGTCTATAGAGAGGAAGGGCAACACAAAGGTCCTGAGGGCCATCAAGAGGGACGGCAGCGCCCTAGAGCTCGAGGCCGACGAGGTGATGCTTGCCGTGGGCAGGAGGCCAAGGCTTGAAGGCTATGGGCTTGAGAGCCTCGTCGCGAGGGGGCTGAAGTACTCAAGGGAGGGAGTAAGCGTTGACGAGTACATGAGGACCTCGCTGCCTAATGTGTTCGCCGCAGGCGACGTTATCGGTGGGGCCATGCTCTACCACGCCGCCCTGGTCGGCAGCCTCGTGGCGGCCAGGAACATGGAGGCGGGCTCCAGCAAGTACAGGTATAACCCAATAACTATCCCACGCGTGGTCTTCACGCACCCTGAGGCAGGCTGCGTGGGCTACACTGAGGAGCAGCTGAGGCAGGCCGGCGTGGGCTACACAGTCATAAGGTACAGCATGAAGGCCAACTCCTACTCCCTCATTGAGGGCATGCCTGACGCGTGGGTCAAGGTGATAGTCAGCAAGGAGGACGGCAGGGTGCTCGGGGCTCAGGCTTACGCCCCTGAGGCCCATTCAATACTGGCTGCGTTCGCCCTCGGCTTGATGAGGGGGCTTGGCAGGGAAGACTTCTACTGGCTGGCGGCCCCGCACCCAAGCCCCATTGAGGCCCTTCCGGAGTCCTTCAGAATGGCCGAGCTCCTGGACTAGGGCCTATAGGGGTTCAGCTCTCATATAGGCTCACGTTGTTTACGGTCATCGCCTCATCCCTGTTCCCCCGCATCCCGCTCGGGCTTTCATCGGGCTTGGGGGCGTTCAGGGCCACCCCAGGGGCCCCACATCTTGAGTGCTTAGCCACATACCTCCTGATGTATGTTGACTGAACGACGACCTATAAACTTACTATGAAAACCAAAACAGCTACGGCCTATAGGCGTCCCTGGCTATCGAGGAGGGCGGCGACATGGCTATCGCTGCAGCCCCCTCAAGGACCTGGTCATCGCCGAAAGAGCACCTCTCGATCCTCGGTACGCCAAAGACCCCCACGTATCTCTGCAGGTGCTTAATTACGCCAGGCCTTATCAGGTCCTCGTTGTAGAGGTATATGCTGCCGCCTATGAATATGGCCTCAGGGTCATAGGCCGCTATTAACGTCATTATGCCCGCGGCATGGGCCCTGTTAATGTAATCGACCACGTGAGCCGCGAAGGGATCGCCCTCCCTCGCCATGGAGTACAGCAGCTCAGGGCTCAGCTCCCCGCGGGACGCAAGCTCGTAGGCCCTGGTCTTGGAGCCGCTCCAGAGCTGGGCCAGCCTGGCCGCCACCCTCGGTATGTTCTTGCCGCCCACAAAGGCCTCCCAGTGGCCTACGCCCCCGCACCCGCACGGCATATCTGACTCAAAGCTTATCACAGCATGGCCCAGCTCGTGAGCGTTGCCCCTCCTCCCCACGAGCAGGTTCCCGTCAACGACAGCGCCTACCCCGAGGCCCGTGCTCATGGTTATGTAAGCTAGGTCGTTCAGGTCCTTGCCCTTCCCTAGGACCTTCTCTGCCCAGACGCCCGCCATGGCGTCGTTGGCCAGGTAGACAGGCCTCCTGAACTCCTCACCTAGGGAGTCCCTGATCCTGACGTTACCGTAGCCCAGGTTAGGGGTGTATAGGATGAGCCCCCTTGAGATGTCCAGGGGACCTATTGAGGCTACGCCGATAGCGTTAAAGTCCTCACCTTGACTGACCTCCTTGATTAGACCTATGATTGCCATTATCAGGTCGTCGCCTGACGTCCTGGGCGTCTGGACCTTCCTAAGCCTCACCGGCGAGGTGCCTGAGAACAGCGCGGCCCTCAGGTTGGTCGCCCCCACGTCAACAGCTACCACGTTCAAGTCCTTCACCTCCTGTACGGTCCTCGCGTTACCTATCAGCGTGAGCCTGCGACACGCTTTTAAGAGTCCTCAGCTGAGGGCCTTGGGGATATAAGTGCCAAGGGTCCCCGTTAAGTTAGTCTCCTGGGATGAAATAGTGGAGTGGAGCCTGGGCCTCGGTAAGGTGATCGAGTCCTCTGGCTGGACCCCAGACATGGTGGTAGCGGTCGCCAGGGGAGGCTACGTGCCCGCGAGGCTCCTGTGCGACTACCTTGGCATCACGGACCTGGTGAGCCTTCAGAGCCAGCACTGGGTTGAGGCCGCGAAGGCTGCCCAGAAGGCCATCATAAGGAACGCCTACAGTATCGAGGCCAGGGGACTTAAGGTCCTCGTCGTTGACGACATAGTGGACACGGGCGAGACCCTGGCCTTGGCAAGGGACTTCATTAGGGCGGAGTGGAAGCCTGAGGACGTCAGGACTGCCGCACTTCAGTGGATAAGCCCCATAGCCAAGTTCAAGCCTGACTACTACTATATTGAGGTTAAGGACTGGACGTGGTTCCAGTACCCGTGGACGAGGCTTGAGGACCTGACCCAGTTCATAGAGCGGGTATTCAGGGAGGACGAGAGGGCCCGCGGGGGCCTGTCAGAGGAGGACCTGAGGAGGGTCTTCACGGAGTGGTACGGAGTCAGGCCTGAGGACTTTGGCTCCTACTGGAGGCTAGCCCTTGACAGGCTCACCAGCAGGGGCGTCCTAGAGGCCGTTGAGGGCAGGCTGCGCCTGGCCAGAAGGCCTAAGGCCCAGGGTTAGAGCATCTGTCTAACCTTAACTATAGCTGTGGCCCTGTCAAGGGACCACGAGAGCTCCACCACCAGTGAGCCAGGACCCAGGAGACCCCTGGCCCTGAGCTCCCTCTCCGTCTCCTCAAGGCCCTTGACCTCGTCAAGCCCGTCCTTCACCGTGACCGTGCTCATGCCCCACAGCACGCTCAGCAGCCTGGCCAGCCTCCTGTCTGAGACGCCTACGTAAACGGGGGAGGGCGGCCTGAAGGCCGCCAGCAGCCTGGCAGCGTCATAGTCAGCCGCGTAGGCCACTATTGAGGCCCCGACGCTCTGGGCGAGCTCCACAACACCCCTTGATATCCTTGCGTCAAGGCCTGCGGTGATGGGCTCCACCCTCCTCGGCCTCACGTTCTTGTTGGCCTCCTCGACGACCCTGTTGAGCCAGGAGACGACCTCGACTGGGTACTTCCCTATCGAGGTCTCTGACGTCACCAGGAAGCCATCGACGCCTTCCTCCACCCCAGCGTAGACGTCTGAGATCTCCCCCCTGGTGGGCAGGGGTCTCTCTATCATGCTCATAAATATTTCCGTGGCGAGGATCACGGGCTTCAGCCTCTTCCTCGAGGCCTCTATGATCCTTCTCTGTATGATTGGTATGTCCTCAAGTGGGAAGTGCATACCTAGGTCGCCCCTTGCCACAACGATGCCGTCAGCTGACTCTGCTATCTCATCAATGTTGACCACGCCGCTTGGGGTCTCTATCTTGGCCAGGATCTTAGCGTCCTTGGCCCCAGCCTCTCTCAATGCCCTCCTAATTACGTCTATGTGCCTGGCGCTCCTGACGAAGCTGACCATGACGTAGTCGAAGTCCTTTGAGGCTATGAACCCTATGTCCTTCAGGTCCTTGTCCGTGAGCGGGGGCAGGTCGTACTCCTTGCCTGCCACGACGACGCCCTTCCTGGCCTCGAGCCTTGAGCCTGAGACCACCCTCAACGTGGCCTGGTCCCTCTCAACGTCCTCCGCGGTCAGGACAACCCTGCCGTCGTCCACTAGAACCCTGTCGCCCCTCTCTATGGTGTCAAAGAAGGCCCTGCTGTCAACAGGTACCCCCTCACCGCCTGCGTCCTTGTACTTGAACTTCACAACGTCCCCAGGCTTGACGTCAAGCCCATCGAACGAGCCTAGCCTCACCCTTGGGCCCTCCAGGTCAGCTATCAAGGCCACGTCAAGGCCTAGCTCCTCTGACGCCTTCCTAACCATGTCGACAAATGAAGACCACTGGGCCTCGTTCCCGTGGCTCATGTTGATCCTGAAACCGTTGGCTCCAGCGGCGAGCATCCTTCTGACCACGGCGTAGTCCGACGTCGATGGGCCCATAGTCACCAGCACCTTGGCTAGCCTTATCAAGGCTGATCCCTGAGAACCCTGTGAGAGCGAGAATAAAATAACGCTAGGCCCTGATTATGCCTGCCTCACGAAGCCTCCTCATGATTATCTGGGCTTCGTCGAACTCCTCGACAGCTTTCTCTATCTCTTCATAGCTTACCTTCAGCCTGCCCCTCTTCACCAGGTCAGCCACCCTCTTGAGGCCCTCCAAGTCCTCCTCCCTGCCCGCCCTCCCCTTGAGGGCCAGGTACTCTTCAGGCTTTATGACCTTGACCTTGACCCCCTCTACGTCAACCCTCTTGGCCTCGTGGATGAACCTCTCCGGCACGTAGAAGTCGTAGAGGTTATCGTAAAACTCCACGGGCACCTCCTCAGCCTCGACCACCATGGTGATCCTCGGCGTCCCCAACCAAGTCTGGCCGAGGTCCCAGTGGTTAAGGTCGGCCGCCCTCCCATAGGCCTCCTCGGCCTCCACTACGCTGGGGGACTCTGCAAACAGGTCTATGTCGTCACCCATGTCGTCAAGTTCCGCGGCTATGCTTATCACGGAGCCCCCGATGATCGTGAACCTGAAGCCGTTGTCGAGGAGCGCCCTCAGCGCGGCTGCGAACGCCCTCCTGCTGACCATGGCGCTGGCCTCCTACATTGCTGAGCGGTGGGCTACTAAAAATATCACCTGGTGACCTTGGACTCAAGGACCTTAACGAGCTGGACGACGTCGGGCCTCTCGAAGAGCTTCCTGGGCCCCTCAAGGAGCCTTACAAGCGACTCGGCCGTGGCCTCCTTGAGGTCAGCCGGGTGAAGCCTCCCTTCAACGTACGCCCTCTCCAGCTCCTCGTAGGAGTAGAAGTCCACGGGCCCCCCGTACTTCTGAGGCCTATCAATGTGAAGCGTGAAGCCTGGCTTCGCGAACAGCAGGTACTTGTTAATTTCCATCACTGGGTTGAACTCGACTTGCCTCGGAGGGCAGTAGGCGGCCCTGACCTTCGCCCTTATCTCCTCAGGCGCGTCGTTAACGAATATCGCGTCTGAGGCCTTGGACTTGGACATCTTGAAGGCAGCGACCTCCTCATCCTTCTCGGCCCCCTCCATCCTCTTCCCCCCGCTGAGCCCTGTGAGGATGGGCGTGTGAAGCGCTATGACCTTCTTGCGGCCCATGCGCTCCGCCACCTCCCTCTGGAGTACGTGGGCCTTCCTCTGGTCAAGCCCCCCTAGGGCTAGGTCGAGGTCCAGGTAAATTATGTCAGAGACCTGCATAGCGGGGTAAATGAGCTTTGACGTGTCGAGCTCGGCCTCATCAACGCTCCTCCCCATTATGGTGAGGGCCCTCCTCATCCTCGCCAGGCTTGTCATCTTCATTACCTTGATTACCAGGGCCCAGTAGTCCTTATCAGATGCCAGCCTCTCAGCGTCAACGAACTCTACGCGGTCAACGTCGACGCCGACGGACCTCATGACCTCCCTCATCAGCCACGCGGCCTTCCTTATGAGGTCTATGTCGCCCCCTAGCTTGTCGTTAATCATGGCGTGCCATGTGGCCTCAAGGACCACGAAGTGCACCCCTGCATCCACGAGATCCCTGACCTTGTTCATCCATATCAGGTGCCCTATGTGGACCAGGCCGCTCGGCTCGTACCCTATGTACCCCCTCAGCCTCTGGCCTGACCCCAGCTTCTCCTTCAGCTCGGCCTCCGTTAGCACCTCAACGAGGTTCCTCGTGATCAGCGAGAGCTTGTCCTCCGCGGTCAAGCCGCATCTGAGGACATAACTGGGTAACCGTCTTAAATAACTATCTAAAGGTTATCCCTCGAACCCTGGTATCCTCGCCCTCTCAAACTTCAAGTCCGAGCCCAGGGGCTTAGTAGCGTCTATCCCGACCTTGCTAGTCATGCCGTCCTCTACCGAGCTGGGGTCAAGCGTCGACCCCCTCGCCCTGTACACCACCACCAGCCCCCTGTCGGCCTGGAACCTCGTGGCTATGGCCCACTCGACCTGGCCAAGGTCATCAACGTCTATGTCGTCATCTACTATGACAACATGTTTGAGGCTGGGGTGGGCGCCGAAGGCGGCCATTATGGCGTTCTTCGGGTCCCCGTCATGGCTCTTCCTTATCGATATCACTGCGTGAAGCCAGTGGCCGCTGGCCTGCGTTAGCCTCACCGCAATAACCTCAGGCACGGCCCTCGAGACGGCGTCCCATATGGCGGCCTCCCGGGGGAACCCCATCAGCATCCCGTGCTCGTAGCCTCCTGGAAGGATCACGTGAGCCGGCTCCTCGACATTTATCAGCACCCTCCTCACGGCCAGGACCGGCTGCTTCCTCACCCTGTCGTAGCCGCCCATGGCCTCAACGAAGGGTCCCTCGTCAACGAGCTCACCTGTCAGGTGGCCCTCGATCACGGCCGCGACCCCTACAGGGACTGGGTTGCCGTGGACAGGGCTCCTGAAGACCTCTAGGCCCCCGAGGAGGGCCGAGGCGGCCTCCAGCTCAAATACGCCCAGAGGGGGCGAGGAGGCGGCCGCCAGCATAACGGCCGGGTGGACGCCGATCACTACGGTAACTGGGAGGTCCTCCCCCCTTGACCTGGCCTGCTGGTAGAGGTACCAGAGGTGCCTCGGCACGAGCCTCACAGCGCCCCTCCTCTCATCAAGGACCATGACCCTGTGAACGCTTGCGTTGCATATCCCCATGTAGCAGGCCACGAAGACCCCGCTCGTGAGGTAGTAGCCCCCGTCACGCTCGTAGAACCTTATGGCAGGCAGCGACAGGAGCCCCCTGCTGGCCTCCCTGAGGGGGGGAGGAGAGGCCTCAACAAGCCGCTGAGGTGACGAAAGCGCTGACAACAGCTTCCTGTAAGCTTCCTTCAGGTCGCTCGCTTCCAGCGCCTTCATGACCTTGGGCCTCGTGTCGGTTACGTTGCCCACGGCCTGGAGCTCTGAGCCCCTCACTGAGAACCTGAGGGCCCTAGGCCCTTCCTGGGACCTCTTCAGCGCGGCGGCCGGCTCAAAGTCAGGGGAGAGCAGGCCAACGTCTTCATAGCCTATCCTCTCCACGAACGACGCCAGCGAGGCCTTCATCGAATCGCCCTCCAACTTATGGGGCTAGCGCTCATTATTTAATGATTGACCACCTGTAGGAGCGCTAGGCGAACCGCCGCCCTCGCGTTCCTGTCCCTGAGCCTGAGGGGCAGTAGGTCAGCCGCGGAGTTCGTGGTGCCCATCTCGTCGGCTACCGTGAAACTCAGGCTCCTCTCGAGCAGCCTTGACGCCACCTCCTCCCACCCACTCCCTGACCCCAGGACGAGGCTGAACCTGGCGGCAGGCGCTGCCCTCACGAGCCTCTCTGCCCGCTCGGCTACCTCGTCACATGTGACAGAGCGCGCCTCTATGATCAAGCCGTCGGCCACGGCTGCAAGCCCGCAGAGCCTCTGGCCAGGGTCCACGCCGATTCTGAGCGTGGAAAAGCCATCCTTTGGGTACGCGAGGGCCAGGAGGAGCGCCCTCAGGGGGTCCTCATCGCTTACGGCCGGCCCCTTAGCCTGCACAACGCTGAAGACCTTTGACTCAGGCGACTCAGGCAGCGGCATAACTGCTACGTCCCACTGCGACGCTGGGTCAAAGGTAACGTATACGCCCTGCGGCCTGAGGAGCCACAGCCTTGATTTGAGCTCCCTTATGGCCTCCGGGTCACCCCTGAGCCAGAGTATCCTCTTAGCGACCCAGCCAGCACCCACAGCATATCATTACAGCGGGGATATAAGTTGTTCCCAGGGTCACTTCCAGGGCCACGAGAACTAAGTGGTGGGGCCGCCGGGATTTGAACCCGGGACCACGAGGGCCCAAGCCTCGCATCCTACCAAGCTGGACTACGGCCCCCAAGCCCCTCTCGGGCGAGGGCTGGCTATTTTGCGTATCGCGCCTAAGGTCAATGGGTAATACGTCTGTGGGGAAGGGATCCTTGAAGGATTGTCGTAAGACGGCGATGTCTTTTTAAGCTTTGGCCGACCACAACTACCCGAGCACAGCGGGTGAGTGAGTATGGCCCAGAACCTAGAGTTGGTGAAGGAGTGGGTCATCACCAGGAAGCCGGCTAGGGTTGAGGTAGGCCTCTTCGAGCTCCCTGACGGCAAGAGGAGGGTAATGAGCCTGAAGAAGGGCCAGGAAGCCGGCTACAAGCTAATCAAGTCATGGACGCTCGCTCCAAAGCATGTCAAGGCTCTGAAGGCCCAGCTCTTCAGGGACAAGAGCACCGGCAAGTACGTCAGGAAGATAGTCCCGGCTTAGCGAATTAAATCAAAATAAAAATATTTTTATTTTATTATTTTTATTAAGCTTATGTGACCCTACTATGCCTACTGACTAAGACCTGGACTTACGTCCTAGTGACGCCGGGGGTGGGATTCGAACCCACGCGCCCCTTTAAGAGCAACGGGTCTCGAGCCCGTCGCCTTGGACCGCTCGGCCACCCCGGCGCCGTTGTTTATGTTCTCTCAGCCCCTTTTTACCTTGCTTGCAGAATTAGCCCTACTAGGATCGTGCTCAGGCCCTGCTGATTACATAGAGCTATATCATTATTTAGGAGAAGGCTTTCCTGAACTAACCTTATTATCCTTAACTCCCTCCAAGCGATTTGGCTGATGGAACCCAGCGTCACATGACGTAGCTTAAAGGGTGAGAAGACTTGAAGTACCTGATAAAGGCCTCATTTGAGGTCGACGGAAGGGTTGAAAAGCACGACATAATAGGCGCTGTGTTCGGGCAGACGGAGGGCCTCCTGGGCTCAGAGTTCAACCTGGAGGAGCTACAGAACAAGGACAAGATAGGGAGGGTCCACCTAGACCTGAAGTACCAGGGAACTAAGACCGTTGGCGTGATCCAGATCCCGAGTAACCTGGACCGCGTGGAGACAGTTATCCTGGCCGCGATGCTTGAGACGGTTGACCGCGTGGGGCCCTACTCGGCCAGGGTCACGGTGGAGTCCATTGAGGACCTCAGGGCCGAGAAGCTGAAGTGGATAGTTCAGAGGGCGCGCGAGCTGCTCCAGCAGGTCAAGGAGCAGGAGCCTGACATCAAGGAGATCATAAGGCAGGTCTCCCAGAAGGCTGAGGCCCCGCCCAAGGTAATAGAGTACGGCGAGGACAAGCTGCCGGCGGGGCCTGACGTTGAGAGGTCCGACACGCTGATAGTTGTTGAGGGAAGGGCTGACGTGATCAACCTGCTCAGGTACGGCTACACGAACGTGATAGCCCTGGGCGGGGCCAAGGAGAAGGCGCCTAGGACGATCCTCGAGCTGGCCAAGAACAAGAAGGTCATACTCTTCGTTGACGGTGACAGGGGAGGGGAGCTCATACTTAAGAACATGCTTAACCAGATGCATGTTGACTATGTGGCCAGGGCCCCCAAGGGGATGGAGGTTGAACAGCTCACAGGGAAGGAGATAGCGAGGGCCCTGGCCCAGATGGTCCCAGCAGAGGAGGTGGCCAAACAGCTGCTCAAGGAGGTGGTTCAGCAACCCCAGGCGCCTGCGCCCTCCGCTCCCCAGGCGCCTCAGCCCGCTCAACCCGAGGTTGCCCCTCAGCCCACTGAAGTCCAGCCCGCGCCGCCCGTAGCTGAACAGGCCCAGCGGGCTGAGCAGCAGGCTGTTGCGCCTGCTCAGCAGGCCCCAGCGGCCGAGGTTCAGCAGCCCCAGGCGCCCCTCCAGCAGGCTGAGCAGCAGGCCGTGACCACTATGGCGGTGCCAAGGAAGGTCATAGACGGCATAAAGGACCTCAAGGGGACCCTCGAGGCCGTGGCCTACGACAGGTCCTGGAACGAGGTGGAGAGGGTGAAGGTGAAGGACCTCTTCAGCTGGATGCAGCAGGTGGAGCCAGGCAAGGTCTATGCTGTCGTTTTTGACGGCATAGTGACCCAGAGGCTCCTTGACGTTGCGTCGGAGAAGGGCATAGCCCTGCTCATCGGGGCCCGCATAGGCAGCAAGGTCACGTCTAAGAAGGGAGACGTAATATTTATGACGTTCAGTGACCTTACTTAACCTCCTTTTTTGCCCAGGTAGTCGAACAGGGAGGCCTGCCTGGCCCCCGACTTGAGCTCCCTCTCGCTGACGCCGAAGAGCTCCAGGATCCTCAGGGCCGCCGGCACCACCTGCTTATCTATGTAGTAGTTATAGTCTATCTCCGTGGGCTTCACTATGAAGTAGGGCCTGGCCCTCCTTGAGACAGGCCCTTCGCCCTTAACTATCACGTAACCTATCTTGGACCCGACGTCTACCTTAAAGCCGAGCTTCTCCATCATCCTGGCAGCATATACGTGAGGCGCCTCGGCCTCGTACTCGTCGAGGCCCTTGGTCAGCGTCTTCCATATGACCAGCTTCTCTACGTTTGCCTTCCCTGACCTCAGGTCATTTATGACGGCCTTAACGTACTCAATAGCCTTTCTGACGTCGCCTGTCCTCAGCACTATCTCGGCCACATTGGCCTGAGTCTCCTTAGCCAGCTCGCTCCAGTCCCCCCTCACTGCCTCAAAGCCCACTATGTCAATCTTACCGTCAGCGGTGAGGCCGGCGTACCTCTTCTTGGCCTCGGTGAAGAATACCCTGCTGTAGACCTTGTCCACCTTTATGTCGAACTCAAGGCCCTTTGTTATCTCCTCTATGAGCCTTGAGACCTTCTCGGGCTCGTTGGCCACGAACAGGCTGTCTGTGTCACCGTAGTACACCTGTAGGCCTAGCGACCTGGCTATGGAGACGGCCTTAGTTATGAGCTCCCTTCCCCAGGCGGTAACGGACTCCGCGCACCCCTTGCAGTACCACCTAGCCGCGGCCCAGCCCATGTAGCCGTAGCTCGCGTTGGCCAGGACCTTTATCGCCCTCTGCCTCTCGTTCAGGAGCCTGTACTGGGGCGAGCCCCCGGGGTACTTCTTCATGGCGGCCTTGACCTCGGCCCTCCACTTGAGGAACCTCTCAAGGACCCTCCTGAAGAAGGCTGGCCTGTCAGCGCAGAACCTGTGGCCCACCCCTGGGGCCTGGTTCTCCCTTTCACATCGCTCGCCCTCCTTAAGCAACGTGTCAGGCCCCACGTTGTACTTGACCATTATGCTCGGGTACATGCTGGCGAAGTCGAGGACGGCGACGTCCTTATGGACGCCAGGCTTGGGTTCAAGTACTATAGCCCCCGTATAGGTCTCGAAGGCCCTCGCCTCCTCCTCCTTCCTGTTGGGCACCAGCTCGCCCAGCTTCCTGGCCTCCCTCATGAACCTCATCTCTAGCCTGAAGGCGACGCTCGCGGCGGCAACCTGGTCAAGGGGGAGGCCGCTTATCTGGCTGAGCTGGGCCCCGAAGGGCAGGAACTGGTAGGCCAGCCCGAGGGTCGAGGTCACGTCATCCACGTTATAGGCCAGCAGGAGCCCGCGCCTCTCCGGGCTGTCCCAGTACTCCGCTATCTTCCACCACTCTATGTTGACCCTCTTGTCCTTCGGCATGACCCCGAGGTAGTCAGCCACCTCGTCAAGTGACTTAACCTTGACCTCCTCTATCTCCTCGGCGAAGTTGTAGAGGTCAACGTTGAGCCTGCCCTGAACTGATATGTGGCCAAAGACGCTGGGGCTGGGCTCTGCTCCCCTCTTCCTGCCCACCTCGAGCTTCAGGCCGTTTACCTTGGCCCTCTCAAGCAGGTAAGGCCAGTCGAAGGAGTTCTGGTTATACCCAACTATTATGTCGGGGTCCTTCCTCCTGACGAGCTCCACGAACTCCCTAAGCACATCCTTATCGTCGTGGCCTTTAGCCTGGAGCTGCACTTTCTCGCCGTCATTAAAGGCCATCCCTATCACTACAACCGGGTCCCTAGACGGGTTGGGCGAGCCCTGAGGGTTGTAGGCCTCTATGTCAAAGGCCATTATCCTGAGGCCCTCGAGGGGGTCCACGTCAGCCAACGAGGGCTCCTCGGCCAGGTCTGAGCTCAGCTTGTAAACGGCGTCGACCACGAAGTCGTTCCTCTGGACCCTCTCCCCGCTGGCCCTGTACCACCTCATAGGGTACAGGTTCTTGTCTATGAGGTACCTTATGGAGAACCTTACGTCGGCCTCCAGCACCTCCTTGACGCCGGGGAGCTTTGCCACCTCCTCCCTGTAGTCCCTCACGGTCTCAGGGATGACGGTCTGTACCCTCAGGGCCTTGACAGGCCGCCCGAAGTACCTGGCCTCCACAAGGTCTACGCCAGTTATGGGGCTCCTCGGCTTGGAGAGCCTCCTGACCGCGGCGCTGACAGCGCTTGGGTCCTGCCCCTCCTCGAGCAGTGCGTAGAAGTAGGGTCTGAAGCTGTCGTCAAGCAGCACTATCCTCCTGCCCTTGTCGTCCCTGGCCCATATCTCGATGACCGGGCGGCCCGCCTCAACCTCGTAACTCACGTCAAGGATCTGGAACGTCAGGTCCTCTGGCAAGCGGCCCCCAGAGTTCCATAGCCTTGGGAGGCCTTAAGCAGTAGCGCCTATCCTTAAGGGATCAGGGCCATAAGGCCGCTGGCCACCACGAGCGCCGAGAGGGCCCAGTAGGCCGCCGCCCTGGCCCCCTTCAGCCTCTCCTCGCCCATCACGTCGCTCCTTGATGCTACCCTGCCCAAGAGGTACAGCAGGGGCGCCAGGACTATAGTGAAGGAGACCATCAGGTCAAGCATGAGCTCCACGAGGTTCCTTGATATCAGCACGACTAAGAGGGCCGGCAGGGACTCAAGGACATATATGAGCCTGAACGTCGTCGAGCCCCTCCTGACGCCGAGCGACTCCATAAAGCCCCAGGCCGAGGCCAGGGAGATCACTATCAGGGCCAGGAATCCTGAGAACGCGAAGCCCAGCCCCATTATGTACCTGGCCGCCTGTCCGAAGGGCCGCAGTGCGGCCACCATGATGGAGGGGTCCAGGTAGCCCCTCACGTCACCTATGGCCACGCCGTCTATGACCGTGATGGCCATGAGGACCTCCGAGACCAGGGCCCCCACGAGGGTCTCGGCCCTCTCAGGCCTTAGGTCCTTCCTGGAGAGGCCCTTCCTGGCGTCTGCGCCTGAGTGAAAGAAGAGCATCCAGGGCATTATGACGGACCCCACGCTGGCCGCCAGCATGTAGTCGAATTCCCTGTCCTGAAGGGGCATGCCCGCGACCATAGAGTCCATAACGGCCGCAGGGTCAAGCCTCATCATGGCAACCGAGGCCACTATTGTGGCCACCAGTAAGAAGCTGAAAGGGAGCAGGAAGGCCTCCACGTGCCTGTAGCGGCCGGTCCAGGCCACAACTATGTGTAAGACGAACACGAGCAGAAGCATGGGCAGTACCGGCAGGCCCAGGAGGCCCAGCCCCAGGGCTATGCCAGCGTACTCGGCGACGTACTCAAGTACGTCAAGCAGGGCCATCGGGATCGCCGCGGCCATCGCCACCCTCCTGCCGTAGAGCCTCCTTACGGCAGTCCCGAGGCCCGTGCCGCTCACGGTGCCCAGGGTCCCGGCCACGTCCTGTATTACGAAGAGGGGCACCGCCAGGAGGAGCATGACCAGGACCATCCTGTAGCCCCAGCTGGCCCCGACCTGGAGGCCTGTGACTATGGAGGCTACGTCTACGTCTGCTATCATCACCAGCCACGCGGGGCCGAAGGTCCTCATGTAACCCTTTATCTTGGCGTAATCCAAGGCGCTCACTTCCATGTTGGCCTCCAAGATTTTTAAGCTTGCCTAAACTTTGATATTATTCAGAAAAATAACGCTTATCCGATACAGGGTCACCAGCCAATAAAAGGGGCTCAAGATAGTTTTACCTCGGCTTGGCCGGCGCGCTGATAGCTGTTGAGGGGATAGACGGCAGCGGGCTCAGCACGCACTCAAAGCTCCTCGTCAAGTCCCTTGAGTCCCTCGGCCTCAGGTCCGTCTACACTAAGGAGCCCACGGAGGGCCCCGTGGGGAAGCTCATAAGGTCTCTCCTATCGACCAAGGGGCCTGACCCCTACCTGATGGCCCTCCTGTTCGCGGCCGACAGGGCATGGCACCTCAGGGGCGACGAAAGCCTTCCTGGCGGGAGAGGGGTCCTCGGCGCGCTTGAGCTGAACTACGTAGTGGTCACAGACAGGTACAAGTACAGCTCTATAGCGTACCAGGGCAGCGCAGGGGCCCCTAAGGAGTGGCTGTGGTCGCTCAACTCCTTCGCCAGGGAGGCCGACGTCATAGTCTACATAGACGTGCCCGTCAGGCTTGCTCTGAGCAGGATAGCCGCGAGGAGGGCCGTTGAGGCATACGAGGATGAGGCCTTTCTAATGAAGGTCAAGGAGTCCTTCAGCGAGGTCCTTGAGAGGGCCTCGGAGGCCGGCGTTAAGGTCATCAGGGTCCCTGGGTCCGTGGGCGAGGAGCCAAGGCCAGTTGAGGACGTCTCCAAAGATGTACTCACCGGGGTTTTAGGGTGGCTTCAGGAGACCCGGCGACTTAACTTTAAAAGCTAGGCATTTAGCGTCACAAGAGGGTCTAGGGTATGCCGAGCAGTAAGGCCACAGGCGCCCTCCTGCTCATAGTGTCAATAGTGATAATAGTAGTTTATAACGTGGCCCTCTGGCTGCCTCCTCTCTCGTCAGAGGCCTCGATCTTCCTGCTAAAGCTCACTGACTCAATAATAGTCATAGCGGTGCTGGCCATATTGGCCTGGATAGGCTACACGCTCATAACGACGCCTCCGCCCAAGCCCATCGAGGAGATAGAGAAAGAGCTTGAGAAGGAGCTCAAGAGCATAACCCAGAAGCCTCAGCAGGAGACGGGCCAGGCAACCTCAGGCTCCTAGCCTTCCGTAGCTGTTTCGATTTTCATAATAAGCTTATAGGTCGTCATTGTAACCAACGTCTACACGAGGTATATGATAGAGCAGTCAAGACGTGGAGCCCCTGAGATGGCCCTGAAAAGCCCCCAAGCCCGATGAAAGCCCGAGCGGGGCGGGGAATAGTGCTGAGACGATGACCGTAAAACAGCATGAACCTGAGAGCTGAACCCCTGGTTTTTAACCGTCCAGCTCTGCTGCTTCCCAGAGAGCCTTGAGAGGCAGGTCGATAGCGAGGTCCTCGGCCGCCTTCATCATAGTCCTGATAGCCGTTGTCGCCGCTGTCCTCTACTGGGGCCTCAGGAGCTACCTGACCCCCACCTCAACGTCAACGGCTACTTCGACGGGTGTTACGGGAGTGACCACCACAGGCACGACCTCCACTTCCTCGACCCCTCCAGCGCACACCACATCAACGTTTACTACTAGCATGCAGCTCACGCTCGCAGACATCGAGTCAATGCCAGGCCTAAGCGAGACGCCTACCCTTGGTCCCTCCAACTCCTCAAAGGTGATAGTCATAGCTTATGACCCTGAGTGCCCCTACTGCGCCCTCGAGCTCAACGCCACGTTCCCGTTCCTTTACTACATATCCGCTAACACTAGTCAGGCCCGCGTGATCTTCCTGGGGCTTCCAATCCACGAGTACTCGACGCAGATGCTTGAGCTCCTCGACCTGATCTACAACAAGTACGGGGCCAAGGCCTTCGCCGAGGTCCTGGACATTAACTACGCGTTCTACGTCCGCAACATATTGCTTTATGAGGAGGGGCAGACGCCCCAGCTCATAATGCCGACGAACCTGACCATTATTGAGATAGCTGATGATCTGGGCTATAACGTGACCCAGCAGGAGGCCTCAGGCTACCTCGGCCTCGTCAACTCGACTACGAGCTTCCTGATCCAGCACGGGATAACGGGAGTGCCGACGGTCCTGGCCTTCAGCGGGTCTGGGCCGCCCGTCTACGTTCAGGTAGGGCTCGTGCAGCCCAAGTACCTCATATGCAATTTAACCCTCAAGCTCTCACTCAGCGTCCCCGGTGTCAGCTGCTGAGCTGCAAGGCGTACGAGGCTGAGCTCCCCTGGGGGAAGCGGTACGTAGCAGTGTGCAGAGACGTAAGGGTCCCTGACGAGCTTCTGGAGTCGGCCTCCAGGGGCCTTCCGCCCTCCAGGCTCCTGGTTAGGCTGGCAGGGGAGCCGGACCCGTGCGCCCTGGCCGTCGCCCTGTCATACGTTGAGGAGGACTACTCGTCAGGGCTCGCGAGGCTCAGGACGCCATCCCTTCAGGCACTCCTATACTTGACGTCCTCCAGACAGGTCGACGAGGCCATCTCCAGGTCAAAGGGTGGCGACATTTTGGCCTTTGGGGCTGAGAGCCCTCAGGCCCTGACAGACCTCATGAGGTCCTTTGGCCTGAGCCCTGAACCCCTTCACCCCCTGCCTCAGTGTGACAGGCGCAGCCTTGGGACGCTGGCCGCCAGCAGGCTTGACATAATGAGTTAGGAAATAACCTCCAGAGAGCCCTGCGCAGCCGCTAGGAGGGCCTGTGATTGAATGGGCCGCTGCGGACCAGTGACGCCTGGGTCAAAGCTATGAGGCCCTCCTGGGCCTCATGAAGTCAACGACCTTGGTATAGTCACGCGCCCCAAGCCCGTGAACCTCCGCCTGCTTGAACAGCCTTGACGCTGTGGAGACTATATGGAGGGGCACGCCAGCGTCAAAGGCGGCCCTGCTGGCGTACTCGAGGTCCTTCGCTGCCAGCGAGAGCCTGAAGTGGACAGGCGAGCTCGGGTCGAGCATGCGCGGCAGGTACTTGTTGGCGACCTCGGAAAAGGCCGTCCTCTTCATGACCTCCTGCAGCGTTGAAGGGCTCACGCCGTAGAGCTCCGCGAGGGTTACGGCCTCGCCAAGGACCCCAACGGTTGATATGAGAACGGCGTTATAGGCGAGCTTGAGGGCCATGGCGGACCCTATGGTCTCGCCTACCTCCATTACCTCGCCCGCCGCTGAGAGCACCCTGCCCGAGGACCTGACACAGCTCTTGTCGCCGGCCGCCAGGAACAGGGCCCTGCCCTGCCTTACATCATTGGCTCCCCCTACGACGGGGGCCTCCACGTAGCATATGCCCAGGCCCTCAAGGTGACTTGCCGCCAGCTGGCTGACTCTTGGGGTAACCGTTGACGAGTTTATGTAGACGAGCCCGTCGGCCCTCCTCATGTCAGCCGCGACGGCTAGAAGGGCGTTGTCGTCAGCCAAGAAGGCTATTGCGAAGTCCGACCTCTCAGAGGCCGACCAGGGGCTTGGGTAAACGGTCGCACCTATGGACTTAGCCAAGGACTCCGCCTTCTCACGGGTCCTGTTCCACAGGGCTACCTCAAAGCCCTGGGAGGCCAGTCGCTCAGCCATGGCTGAGCCCATTATGCCAACTCCAAGGACGGCAACGCGCAAGCCGGACCCCCTGTTATTTTAGGCGTGGCCCCCTTATGCAGCTTCCTATGGGACCGCTAAGTGCCAGAAAGGATATGCCCGATGTGCGGGAGGAGCAGCAAGGAGGTCCCCTTCATAGGCAACCTCTGCAGGGACTGCTTCGTCAAGAGATACGGCGTCGCGCAGGCCCCTTCACAGGTCGAGTTCACCTACTGCGTCTCTTGCTACGCCCACAGGGCCCAGGGGAGGTGGTCGGCCCCGTACCCTGACCTCAGGGAGTCGCTGAGGGACTACGTGATGTCTCAGGTGGTGCCGAGGCTGAGGCCAGTCGCTCCGATCCAGGAGCTTGTGGTCAAGGAGGTTGAACCAGGCGAGGGGCAGCCCCCCAGGGAGGTCTACGTCAGGGTTGAGGGGGTGTACGAGGGCGTAAGGGCTGAGGAGGTCAAGGTCATAAAGGTCGTGCCAAGGCCCTCGCTGTGCCCTGTCTGCGCGGCCAGGAAGAGCGGCGAGGGCTACAGCGCCGTGGTGCAGCTGCGCTCCTACCCGCGGCCCCTCGGCGGCGATAAGGAGAGCGCGAGGCTCGTTCGCTGGCTGATAGAGTCCATGAGCGACGAGGTAGTCAAGGTGGAGGAAGTCAAGGAAGGGCTTGACGTGTATCTCAGGGACCACGGCGCCGCGAGGGCCCTCGCCACGAGGCTCAGGTCAGAGGCCGGCGCAAAGATAGTTGAGACCTTCAAGGGGGGAGGGAGAAAGGTGAAGCTCTACGTCTCGGCCAGGCTGGCAACGATAAGGCCCGGTGACGTAATTGAGATCGAGGGGAGGCCCCTGTTCTACCTGACCTTCACGCCCCAGGGCTTCATGTTCATAGACCTTGACAGGGGAGGGAGAAAGGTGATCCCTCCTGAGGACCTGTGGGATAAGGGCTTCAAGGTCTACGACGGCCCTAACCTGAGGAGGGCCATGGTGCTCAGCAAGGAGGGAGGAAAGTACGTCCTTTTCTGGGACGGCGGCTCCCTGGAGGTCCCGAGCTCCGACGTTGTCCTGTTGACTGAAGAGGCCTCAGAAGGGCAAGAGTTTTTAGTTTACCTTTCCCAGAGGAGAGTGTACCTATTGAGGAGGGAAGCCTGAGTGCCAGCCAAGAGGCAGGAGGGCAGCAAGGGCGAGACTCCGTTGCCAAGCGACGAAGAGGGGACCATCCTGTGCGTGACGGAGAAGATAATAGGGGGTAACTTCGTCGAGGTCGTCTGCTCTGACGGCAACAAGTACAAGGCTATGATACCGGGCAAGATGAGGAGAAGGGTATGGATCCACGAGGGGGACCTGGTCCTTTTCCTGCCGTGGGGGACAGCCGACATGAAGGGCGAGCTGGTTCACCGGTACAGCGAGTCTGAGGCCAGGGACCTCATGAAGAGGGGGCTTGTGCCCAAGGAGCTTGTAGACCTGATGGGCGGCGAGGGAGCTGTTTGAGCCCTCACAGGATCAGGGTAGACAGGGAGAAGAGCAAGGTCAAGGACGAGGACGTGGTTAAGACCGTTGACGAGGTCTTTGACGCCTTTACCAACTACCACCTTTACAGGCTCAGGAACACGATTAAGGCCTTCAAGGAGCTCAGGGGGTCCATAAGCTCCGGCAAGGAGGCTAAGGTGTTCTGGGCAAAGGGGTGGCAGGGGGAGGACCTGGCCGTCAAGATATACCTGACCTCGGCGGCCGAGTTCAGGAAGAGCATCAAGGAGTACATAGTAGGGGACCCGAGGTTCCCCTCGCTGCCGCCCAGGTTCAGGGAGCTGATATACCTATGGGCCAGGAAGGAGTACAGCAACCTCGACGCCATGTGGAAGGCAGGGGTCAGGGTTCCCGAGCCCAAAGCAGTCTCAGGTAACGTGCTGGTTATGAGGTTCCTTGGGGAAAAGGGCTTCAGGGCGCCCCTGCTTGTCGAGGCCTACAAGGAGCTCACAGCCGAGGACCTTGAGCGGCTGCTAGCGTACCTGGTAGAGGACATAGAGAAGGCCGTCTGCGGGGCCAGGCTGGTTCACGGCGACCTGAGCGAGTACAACGTTATGATATGGGAGGGGAGGCCCTGGCTGATAGACGTGGCCCAGGCCGTCAGCGTCGAGCACGCCAAGGCCAGGGAGTTCCTGGAGAGGGACCTGAACAACATCTTTAAGTTCTTCTCCAGGGCCATAGATACGTCGGCGTACGAGGAGCGCCTAAGGGAGCGCGCTTACAAGTGCCTGGAGGCGAAGGCATGATGTCAAGGCCTTTGGCCAGGACCTACGAGCCCGTCCCGCCCGAGTCCTTTGAGAAGGTCAAGGAGGAGCTCGGGCAGGTCATGGGTGAGCTGAACAGGAGGCTCGGAGTAAGGCTGACCCTTGATGAGAGCAACTCAAGGGTCGTGATAGAGGCCGAACGGGAAGGCGACGCGGCCAACGTCCTGAGGGCCAGGGACATTGTGAGGGCCATAGCCATAGGGTTCAGCCCTCAGGACGCCCTGCAGCTCCTTGACGAGGACTACGTACTCGTCGTCGTTGACGTGACGCAGGCCGTGGGCGGTAAGGAGAACCACCTGAGGAGGGTGCTGGGCAGGGTGATAGGGGAGAACGGGAGGGCGAGGAGGACGCTGGAGGAGATAACTGGCACCAAGATAGTAGTCAACGACAGGGGCCTCGTGGGCATAATTGGTGACTACGAGAGGAGCCAGGTAGCCAGGCACGGCGTGGAGCTCCTGGTGCAGGGCAGGATGCACGCCACCGTCTACAGGAGGCTTGAGGGCATGATGAGGGAGCTCAAGAGGAGGGAGTCGACGGAGCTTTGGTTCAGCAAAAAAGAAGAGGGGAGCCAGACCTCATGAGCCCTTAAAACAGACCCCAGGCCAGTCCCGCCAGGGAAGCCCCTTGTCTTCATTGATAACGTCTGGGAGCTACGATATCCTAAGGGGGAAGGTCATAGCTGTCCTGGGCTACGGCAACCAGGGGGAGGCGCAGGCGAAGGTTATGAGGGGCAACGGCCTTAACGTGATAGTCGGCAACGTTAACGACGAGTACAGGAGGAGGGCCGAGAGGGACGGGTTCGAGACCTATGATATACCTGAGGCCGCGAGGAGGGCTGACGTAATCATGATGTTGCTGCCTGATGAGGTCCAGCCACTAGTCTTCAACGAGGTGGTGAGGGCCGTCGGCGACAGGGAAGTAGTCCTCGACTTCGCCAGCGGCTATAACGTCGCCTTTGGGCTCGTCAGGCCACCGCCCACCTATGACGTAATTATGGTGGCCCCGAGGATGATAGGGGCCGGGATCCTGGAGCTCCACTCAAGGGGGCTCGGCTACCCTGTGCTCATAGGAGTGGCAAACGACCACAGCGGCAGGGCATGGGACTACGCAGTTGCGGTGGCCGCGGCCATAGGGGCCATAGGCAGGCCTGGAGGCGTGGCGGTCAAGGTGACCTTCAAGCAGGAGGCCTTCATAGACCTGCTGGACGAGCACACGAACTGGCCGCTCTTATTCGCCAGCTTCATGGCGTTCTTTGACGTAGCGGTCAACAAGTACGGCGTGCCCCCTGAGGCAGTCCTGTTAGAGATGTACGCCTCAGGTGAGATGGCTGAGGTGGCCTCCAGGATGGCGAGGCTTGGCGCCTTCGAGCAGCTGAGGCTTCACTCGACCACTAGCCAGTACGGCCAGCTCAGCAGGGCCTTCAAGTTCTATGAAATGATAAGGAGGGTGGTGGAGGATGAGGCCCAGCAGATATGGCTTGGAGACTTCGCCAAGGAGTGGAGCCTCGAGCAGATGGCCGGCAAGCCCAAGTTCAACGCGCTGTGGGAGGCCGCCAGGTCAAGCGAGCTGTCGATCGCGGAGGACAGGCTTTACAGGTTGCTGGGAAGAAAGTGAACAAGCACCATGAAATGGCGCCGCGGCCGGGATTTGAACCCGGGTCACGGGCTTGACAGGCCCGCATACTAGCCGGGCTGTACTACCGCGGCGCGCCGTTGAGAAGGGCAAAAGATAGGAGCTATTAACCTTTTTGCCCTCATTGCCTAGTAGCCTCTCCAATATATCTGGTTACAAGCAGGGGGCGCAGGTCGTCTAATCGGTAAGCCTGGCGTCAATAATCTAAGAGTCGTTATAAGTCGCTCCTGGTCCCTAAGGACTGGCTTGAGGCTGGAGGGCTGCGCGGAGGTCAGGGGGCCGGCCTCTCTGAGGGCCTCCGGAGACGTGGAGGTCCTTGGCTACAGGCCGAGAGGAGAGGTAAGCCTCGTGGTCCCCGTGGGGAGGTCAGTCATAGTCTGCGGCAACGGCGAGGTGGAGGTCTCAGGGGGCGCAGCCCATGCCTATGACCCGGCCTCTCTTAGGCGGCTTCAACAGGTGGCGGAGTCGCTGAGAGGGGCAAGAAGGGCCGTCCTGATAGGGCCCACTGACAGCGGGAAGAGCACGCTTGCCGCGTACCTGTACAACACAGGGGCCTTTGAGGGCCTCCTGAGCGTTGACGTGGGGCAGAACGAGCTCTACTGTCCCGGCTTCGCGGCCGCCGCCTCGCCGGCCAGGCCGTTCATGCCAGGGATGGCCGTCGGGGAGGCCGAGGCCTGTCTCGTGGGGGACTTCACGCCGAGGGGCCTTGAGGCCAGGTACCTGTACTGCTCGGCCAGGCTGTCCAAGCGGTACGGCCGCCTAGTCGTTGACACCGATGGGTGGGTCCACGGGGAGGGGCTCGAGCTGAAGGCCGCCCTCGCAGCCCAGCTTGACGCGACAGGCGTGGCGATAGGCCTTGAGGGGGACCAGCTAAGGGCCCTAAAACAGTACGTAAGCGACCTCATAGTCGTCGACAGGCTGGCGCCCTATGCCAAGAGCCAGGCCGAGAGAAGGGCCAACAGGGACAGGCTGATAGCTTCATGCCTCTCGAGGGCCAGCAGGAGGCTTGTCAGCCTGGACCTCGTGATGGGGCGCCTGCCGGAGGGAGGACCTGAGGGCCTCCTGACCTCGGCCTACGGCGAGGGCCGTGACCACTTCGCTGTAGTAGAGAGGCTCTCAGAGCGCAGCGGCCTCGTGTCGGTCCTCACTGGCTTCATGGGCCAGATAGAGGCCCTCAGGCTCGGCAGGGCCAGGATCGACCTCAGGTCCTTCCAGGGCCTCCTGTCTTAGTATGGCCGTTAAAACCTCCCTAGGCGCTAGCCAAGGGGGGAAGCTTGAGAGGCCTAAGCCCTAGGGCGACGGCAGCGATAGCGGCCGTCGTCGTCGTGGTCCTGTCAATACTCAGCTACGAGGCCTACTACTGGGCCCTCCAGCGACGCGCCGTAGGCCCGCCCTCGCCGTCCCTTATCTCAGGCTACCTCGGGGGCAGGTGGTCGCTTGACGCCAACAGGTCCTTCACGGCGACGTTCAACGTGACCGAGGGGTACATATCGCTGAGGTACCTTAACGGCTCGCTGGTCACGTGGCCCCTCGAGCCCTACGAGAGCGGCTTCGAGCTCCCAGGGCCACGCGGAGGGGCTACAGGAGGCCTGCCAGCCCTAGTTGACGTATATGTCTTCCAGGGGCCTAACTCTAGCAAGCTCGTCGTTGAGGTCTTTAAGGCCAACGAGACCCAGGCCGAGCAGGCCCTCAGGGCCCTTGAAGCCAGGTTCGGGCCGCCCTCGACAAAGGACGGCGTGAAGTACTACGTAGAGACCTCCCTCGTGCCCCTCGGCGAGAGTCCTAACGTCCACCTTGCGGAGGTCACCTACGTATACGCCGTGTTCAGGAATTACCTGATAATCGTGGTAAGTAACGCCACGGTCTCCTCCCAGAGGCTGGCGTCACTGACCGTTAGGTACGCCCTCTCCCTCCCATAAGGGCCTGCTGACTACCCGGCGAGGGGCCATGGGCGAGGCCGACAAGAAGGGGGCCTATGACAGGCTCGCTGAGGTCATAAGGTCCTGCAGGGCCTGCCCCCTCTACAAGGGCAGGACGCAGGCGGTGCCGGGCGAGGGGAACCTGGACGCTGAGGTCATGCTGGTGGGCGAGGCCCCTGGGAAGACAGAGGACGAGCAGGGGAGGCCCTTCGTAGGCGCCGCCGGGCAGCTCCTCACAGAGGCCCTTGAGAGGGCCGGCCTCCCAAGGCCGACCGTCTACATAACCAACGTGGTCAAGTGCAGGCCCCCCAACAACAGGACGCCGACAGAGGAGGAGGTGGCGTCCTGCGTTAAGTACCTGAGGGAGGAGATAAGGCTGGTGAGGCCTAAGGTCATAGTGGCCCTTGGCAACACGGCCGGCTCGGCCCTCTTCTCGCTCGCTGGCCTCAAGTGGAGGGGGGCCACAGCTGAGAGGGGGAGGCAGGTCAGGGCCAAGGTCGAGGGGGTGGAGGTAGTGTTGCTCCCCACCTATCACCCGGCCGCAGCGCTCTACAAGCCTGACCTCAGGGGGCTGCTCGAGAAGGACGTGGAGGAGGCGGCGAAGCTAGTTAAGAGGGGACGCCAGGGGAGGAGGACGCTCCTGGACTTCATGTAATAGGTGAAAGCGACCTCAGAGTCCTCCTGTAGGACCAGAGGGCCACTGAGGCTGCGAGCATGGCGCCAGCCGCCAGGGCCGCCATGGCTATGACAACAGTGCCGACGAGGCCTGAGCTAGGCGATATTATCTGCCTGATAACCTCAGGCTGCGCCTGGCCGTACTGTATGAGCCCCAGGTACCAGGAGAGCTCGTCTATCACGGCTGTCTCCATTATGTAGATAGCGTCCTGCGGGTCCGAGGGGAGGAGGGCTAAGGCGTAGCTCATGTAGGCTGAGTCGAGGGAGCTCAGGAGCCCGCTCCTGGCGAGGGCCGCCGCCAGGACCGCGTACTCGCTGTTAAGCTCAGCAGCGTAGGCCAAGTTGACGGCCCTTGATGAGAAGCCCCCGCTCTCAACGAATATGACGTTAAGGGCGTTGGTCAGAGCGTCCTCATAGACGCCGATGGCGGCCAGGTACTGCCCCTGGGAGAGGAGGCTGTCGCCATAGTTCACCAGGAACTTCAGGTCGTTCTCCATGGCCTGAAGGGCCTCCGCGTCAGCCACGTCGCCTATGGACTTGAGCTGCTGGACGTAGTAGCTTATGAGGGCGCCCGCGTAGTTGAGGGCCGTGTCAGCGTAGCTGCCCACGGCCGAGGCCGTGGCCGCCACTAAGGCAGGGGTGAGGTTGACCCCCTCGTCGACCGTGGCGTTGGCCGCCATGAGCCACCCTATGGCGCCCAGTATCCTGGCCTTGGCGAGGGCCAGGTAGTAGGCCGGCACGTAGACGCCCGTCACGTTGACCTGGGAGGCGAGGCTGGCCGCGTAGCTTGAGAAGTAGAGGGAGTCAGCCAGCCTGGCGAAGGCCGTCGCCATGAGCTCAGCGAAGGTGAGGGAGTAGGACCTGTTGGCGTAGAGCTCCGCGCTGGCCATCATCGCGCTGGCCCTAGAGTAGAGGTCCGAGGCCTGGCTCGTCAGGAAGCCCGCGAGGCTTCCCCCGCTATTGCTGACCCTCAGGGCCCACAGGGTGTAGTTGGCGGCGAGGGCGTTGACGTATGCTGTGAAGGCGAAGCTCGCCGCGGCGTAGGGCATGCTCGCAAGGTACTCCCTGGCCATCGCCATGTCACGCTCGCTCCCGTTGACGAACTGCTCCACCTGGTACTGAAGGAAGCTGCCTGACCCCCTGAGCAGGGAGGCGGAGGAGCTGACCTGCTGGAGCGCCGAGGCGGTGTCCTCGATGAAGTAGTTCGTGACGTTTACCATGACCTCGTTGAACTGCCTGGGGGCGGGCACGCTGACGTTCATAGCGTACGGGTAGGCCCCGAAGACCTCTGAGAGGGCCTGCACTAAGCCTGCCACCGGCACGGCCCTGCTGTCGTTACAGCCCCCGCTGGCTGAGGGCATGTTGCCAGCTGGGTAAACTATGCCTAGCCCCTCCGAGGCGGCGGCCTCGCACTTGTACTGGAGGCCGCCTATGGGGCCTGAGAGGCCCGAGGGGCTCACCGCGCCGGTCACTACAAACTTGTGAAGGGGGTTAACGTCAAGGCCCGTGGCCAACGCGAGGACCGCCAGCATGATGCCGAAGCTCCCTGAGGGCCCCTCGATGGAGCCTGAGACGTTGAAGTGGACGTAGAGGTTGTAGTTCCTCCAGTTCAGCCCGGCGTACGCCATGGCCACCATGTAGGCCATCTTCACGCTGTAGAGGGTTGAGGACCCCACCTGGCCGCTGTTGTCAGTCACGCTGACCTGGCCCGTCCCAGGGTACGTCAGGTCACGGTCACGTTGGTCACTATGCCCTGGTCCCGTAGACGCAGCAGAGCACCCAGTCTCCCTAGTCCAGCTAA
>JC3A454_102753_pt1 | contig 50965 bp, 52 predicted proteins | sample YNP_Site_4_FD_22002 | JGI IMG/M metagenome (IMG submission 22002) | reverse complement strand
AGGCCAGGAAGTACGGGTTAACCCTACTCAGCGGACCTTTCAGCTCAACGTCGTCTCAGGTCAACACACCAGCGGCACTACGCTACTGGCTCCAGGACGTGCCGAGCTTCCAGACCAACAAGAACCAGGTGACGTTCATAGACAACATATGGAACCTGACTGGCAGCAAGTCCGTGCTCTCCTCCTCAGCGGTCTCGGGCAACGGGAAGGTGGCCTCAGCCGGCCAGGGCAACACCTTCTACTATGACGTCGGTCCCTCCTACACCTACAGCTTCCCCTTCGCCTTCGTCCTCGTCATAAACGTGTCCTACACGCCTAACGCCGCCTACATATGGTTCGGCTACGAGATACTTCAGAACGGCAAGCCCGTCAGCTCACCCCAGTACTATTACTACGACAAGGTTAAGATATCCCAGCCCGGCATAGTGTCAGCCGCAATTTACATAACCGGAGGCAACTACACGCCTGACGGCCTCTACTACGACGCTGAGCTCGTCTGGGGAGGGGGAGGCAATGGGGCCCCCACCCAGTTCGTGCACCTCAACTCAAAGCTCGGCCTCTACTACGTGAACTTCTCCGGCAAGCTGACGCCGATGCCCTCTCTCTACACCTTCGGCTCCGACACCGCCGAGAGCGCCTACAACGTCCATGACTCCCTAGTCAACGGGGTGCCCAACGCCGACGCCGGGAGCGAGTGGCTGGGCGTTCTGACCAACGACTTCAACGTGTACCTAATAAGCGGCTGAGCGCAAGGGCCCCAGCTTAGAACTCCCTTACCTCAACGCTTTTTCTGGCCCCGGCCGAGCCTCAACCTCAACGATTATTTTGTTAGCCGCGCCCCGCGAGAGGACCACGGTCCTGCCGGGCCCCTCGCCCACGGATACCAGCAGGTGCCCCCCGCCGTTCTCCAAGACCCTCACCCTGGCGCCGCGACGAAGCCCATGTTCATCAGCCTCGACCTGAGGCCGGGGCCAGCGTCAACGTCGACCACCACGGCCACGGCGCCCGGAGGGGTCGCTGAGAGGGGGATAGCCATAACCTCTCACCTGGGCCCTGGACGGGCCACCAGGGCCGGGGCCCAGTAAACGGCCGCGGACACCGCGAGCGCCAGGAGAACAACGTAGGCCGTTATAAGCGCTGTCATCCTCCAGCTCCTGGTCTCCCCGTATATGGTGGCCAGCGTCGCCATGCAGGGCACGTAGTACATGAAGAGGACCAGCAGGGCTATTCCCTGAAGCGTTGAAACCCCCAACGCCCTGACCGCCTCCTCCTGCCCGACCCCACTCATGACGGCGACCGTGGCCAGGAGGTTCTCCTTGGCTATGAAGCCCGTGAGCACGGCGAACCCCACCTTCCAGCTGCTTTCAGGCGACAGGCCGAAGAGGGGGGCCAGGGCGCTGCCTATGGCCGAGCCCACAATGGCGGCGTAGCTCCTCGACGGCTCGTCTACAAAGCCCGCCGGGCCGAAGCTCAGCAGCGCCCACACGACGACCACGAATATCACGAGCACTGTGCCCGCCCTGACCAGGAAGTGCCTGGTCATGGACCAGCTGTCCCACCAGATGACCCTCAGGCTGGGCTTCCTGGGCCTCGGCACCTCAAGCACTAGCTCTGGCCTCTCCCTAACCCTCAGTACCCCCCTCCTGAAGGCCAGCGCCGTGACAAGGTACAGCAGGGCACCTACTAAGTAGACCGCCAGGACGGTCGCTGCCTGCAGGAGCGGGTGCCCCGCCAGCAGGTACCCGACGAAGGCCAGCAGCACCACGAGCCTCGCCGAGCACGGTATGAAGGAGACCCCGGCGATTATACTCAGCCTCTCGGCCTCGTCAAGCGCCGCCCTGGACGCCATGACCCCAGGCACGTTGCAGCCAAGCGATATGAAGAGCGGGTACACGGCCCTGCCGCTGAGGCCGAACCTGGCGAAGAGGCCGTGGACGGACGCGGCCATCAGGGGTCCCAGGCCCGAGTCCTCTATGGCGGCCATTATCATCAGCGTTATCAGGACTAATGGGGTGAAGGAGGCCACCACGCCTACCCCCTTCAGGACGCCGTCGGCCAGGAGGCCCGCCAGGACGGGGTGCGAGCTGCCAAGGGACCCCCGGACCCAGGCCCCCGCGGCGTCGAAGGCCGCGCCTATGATGCCCGAGAGGGAGTAGCTCTCCATGGCCTCGGCTACCCCTTTCATCCCAAGCGACTCGAAGGCCACATTGAAGGGGAACCCCGTGTTCACAGCGAAGGCCGTGATCACAGCCGCGAAGAGCAGGGCTATCGTGGCCGGGACCCCTGTCAGCGGGTTCCCAAAGACCCTGTAGGCTAGGGGCTTCCTAGGCTCTCTGGGCGGCCTGAACCTTATGGCGGGACCCACCCTAGCCTCCAGGAACTGGTTCACCCTAGACGCTGCGTAGGCTCCCGCCTCGCGCTCAGACAGGCCTAGGCCCCTCAGCCCCCTCAGGTAGAGGTCGTCAACGTCGCTGCCAAGCCTTGAGGCCAGCTCCCTGTCACCCATGACTATTAGCGCCGCTGCGCCCCTCGCGCTGACCTTAGTGACCTTTCCGCTCACCGACCGCTCAAGGGCCCCTAGAAGCCCCTCGAGCTCCCCATAGTCGACCCTTACGGCCTCCCCAGCGCTTCTGGGCCCCTTGAGGACAGCGAGGAGGGCGTCCAGGAGCTCCTCTACGCCCTCTCCCCTGAGCGCTGACAGGGGCACGACGGGCGCCTTGAAAAGTCCCTCAAGGGCCTTCACGTCAACCTCCACCCCCTGGCCCTTAACTGCGTCCCACTTCGTCAAGGCTATGACGAGCCTATCGGTGAGCTGAGCTACCTGGGCCAGCAGGAAGAGGCCGCTCAGGCCCACAGTTAGGTCAACGAGGACCAGGAGGGCGTCCCAGTTCCCCCACAGGACGTAGTCCCTGGCCACCCTCTCGTCGACTGTGGTGGCCCTGAGCCCGTAGATCCCGGGCAGGTCGACAAAGCACAGCCTCACCCCCCTGTGCTCCCTGACGCCGACATTCATCCCCACCGTGGTGCCCGGGAAGTTGCCTACCCTCTCAAGCCTGCCGGTTAGGACGTTGAAGAGGGTCGACTTGCCTACGTTCGGCTGGCCGACCACAGCAACTACGTAGTCGCACCCTTCCCTTGGGACGTTCACCATGTGCCCACCTCAGCAGGTCAGGGGACCCGTACCTACCCAGACTACAAGGCGACGCCTTCAGCTAGGCCAGGGTTTAGGTGCACCTAAAAGCTTTTATATTTATCTTATAGAAAAACCGATTTCAACTGAAATAGGTGAAAGGTAACGCGTCTTCAAGGCTTGCCAGCCTACAGGGCTAGGAGGGTCAGGTTGACGCCTAAGAGGTTACTATTACGGGCCTGCCGGGCGGAGCCGCTCACCCCCCACCTTGAGGGCCCATGCCAGCCATAGGGCGCTCTCCTCGACTTTTTAGATAACCTCAGCCGCCCTCCTTACTATGGGGTCCGTGAACTCGAGCCTCTCGTCTACTATTGAGTGCCTCCTGAGGGCGCCCAGGACCTCGTGCAGGGCCCTGTCGCTCACCTCCCTGCCCTCGCGCCTCTCAAGCTCCCTCTTTAGATCCCCCCAGCCCCTGACCCCTGACGCCAGGAGCCTCAGGACCGTCCTATACCTCCCGCTAGCCCTAGTGGCCATGAACTCCTCGAGCTCCCTCCTGGCCAGGGCCACGGCCTCCCTGACGACTTCTTCAAGGTTCTTCCCCCCTATTGACCTCTCGTAGCCGTAGTACGTCAGCCACCCCACGACCCCATCTAGCTCCCTCACTGCCTCCTCAAGCTCAGCCTCTGGGACGCTCACGCCAACCTCCCTGAACCCCCTCCTGAGGAACTCCAGGGACTCCCGGTCGCTCAGCCTCCTGGTGTTGACCTCGGCGTAGGCCCTACCGTAGAGGGGCGAGCCTGGGTCGCCCAGGACGCCCTCAAGGACCCCTACCTCTGAGCCCGAGAGTACTATGACGAGGCCCTCAAGGAAGTCGTAGGCGTGGGCCAGGGCGTTCCAGACCTCATGCCCGATGGGACCGACCAGCCTCTGGGCCTCGTCTATGACGAGCGGCAGCCTGACGCCAACCCTTGAGGCGGCCTCGTCCAGCTCCCTGAGGAGCTCGCTCATCGTAGGCCTGTCCCTTCCCCAGCTCAAGGAGACCTCAAGGCCTGCGACCCTGACGCCCCTCACGGCCTCGAGAGCCCTCCTGAGCTCGGCCGTGACCGGGCTCCTGAGCCTCAGGAGGTCGTTGATAGCCCTCTCGAGGGCCATGTAGAGCCCCCTCCTTGACCTTACGACCTCCCTGACGTCGATGAACGCGTAGGGGGAACCAATGCTGTTAAGCGCTGTAAGTATGAGCGACGTCTTGCCAGTCCTCCTGAGGCCCTTCACCGCTATGAGCCTCGTCCTGCTGTCCCCTAGAAGCTTCGTCAGCCTGCCGAGCTTCTCGTCGAAGTCGAAGAGGTCCTCCCTCCTGGCCTTTGGTCTGAGGTCAAAGAGCAAGCTTCCGCCCCGGAAGTTACTTTCGTAGCGGAAGCTTAAAGACTATCAACGGCCAGGCCAGCCCCGTCCCTCAGATCGGGAGGATTCTAATTAACCGGGGAGTTAACACGTCATTGGCCCTTCCGGGGCCCAGGCCCTAGCGATAAAAGGCCTCTTGACGCTCTAGGCTGCTGAGGAAGCGCTTGGCCACGCTCAGGTACTACAGGGGCCTGCTGACCAGCGACGTCCCGGCCCCCGGCCTGAGGTACGACCAGAGGCTGGGCCTCTACGTGGGCCTCCCCTACAAGTACAGGGAGGTGCTGGAGTACCTTAGGTCATCGGGCCTCAGGGTAGAGGACAGGGTCCTCAGGCCCCTCCCCTTCCCCCAGCCGGCTAGGACATCACTGCCCCTAAGGGACTACCAGAGGAGGGCCGTCGACGCCTGGGAGGCTGCGGGCAGGAGGGGGGTGGTGGTCCTCCCTAGCGGGGCGGGGAAGACGCTGGTGGGCCTTGAGGCCGTCCTCAGGGTGAAGGCCGCGACGCTTGTCGTTGTGCCGACCATAGACCTGCTGGACCAGTGGAGGAGGGCCTTCTCAGCTAGGCTGGGCCTCGAGGCCTCGGTGCTGGGGGGAGGCGAGGAGGGGGTCTCGGGGGTCACAGTAACTACCTACAGCAGCGCCTACTCAAGGGCAGACGAGCTCGGCGACAGGTTTCACCTGGTCATATTTGACGAGGTCCACCACCTCCCGTCGCCGAACTACATGGAGGTGGCCCAGCTTCTGGCGGCCCCCTACAGGCTGGGCCTGACGGCAACCCCCGAGAGGGAGGACGGAAGGCACGAGCTCCTGCCCGACCTGGTGGGCCCCATAGTGTTCAGGCTCTCCCCTGCTGACCTCAGGGGCAGCTACCTGGCCGACTACGACGTTAAGAGGGTCTACGTTGAGCTGACCGACAGCGAGTACTCGAGGTACCTAGAGCTCAGGAGGAGGCTCTCGGAGGACCTGAGGGAGCTGGGGATCACGCTGAGGAGCCTTGACGACTTCCACAGGCTCCTCTCCATGGCGGCCAGGAACAGGGTGGCAAGGGACGCCGTCGAGGCCTGGTACGAGTCCCTCAGGCTCGCGGTGAACTCCGAGGCCAAGGTTGAGAAGGTGAGGGAGCTGCTGAGGGAGCTTAAGGACGAGAAGGTGCTGGTCTTCACGAGGGACACGGAGATGGCCTACAGGCTCTCAAGGGAGCTCCTGGTGCCTGCTGTCACCTACAAGACGCCTAAGGAAGAGAGGGCCGAGGTCCTGAGGGCCTTCAGGGAGGGGAGGTACAGGGTCATAGTTGCCTCAACGGTCTTCGACGAGGGCGTTGACGTGCCCGACGCCTCTGTGGCCATAGTAGTAGGCGGCTACGGGACCTCCAGGCAGCTCATACAGAGGCTGGGCAGGGTCCTCAGGCCGAAGGGCGGCAAGAGGGCCCTCCTGATAGAGCTCGTGACCAAGGGGACGGCTGACTACAGGCTCAGCGCGAGGAGGAGGCGCGGTGCTGAGGTCTAGCCTGGTCAGGCTCAGGAGGACTGGGGAGGGGGAGGCGAGGGTAGTATTCGCGAGCGAGGAAGACCTGCCGGCCTTCGAGGACGTTATAGCGCACTTCAGGCAGGGCCTCAGGCTAGGGGAAGTGCTCGAGTCCCTCAAGCCCCTCAGGAGGGTCTACGACCCCAAGCTGGTTGACGGCATAGCCTTCGTAGTAATGAGGCGCGTGGAGCTTGAGACCCCCTCTCCCGTAGACCCGAGGCTGATAAGGAGGGCCCTGTTCGAGGGAGGGCCTGCCCTTGATGAGGCCGAGAGGGAGGCCAGGCTGAGGGAGGTCTCAGCCAGGCTGGGAGTTGACGCGGCTAAGTACATGTACTCAGACCTAGACATAGAGAGGGTCATAACGTACGTGTCCGAGCTGAGGCCCGATGAACTGCTTAGGGAGTACAACCTTGCCGCCCTCCAGGGCCTCACGCTCAGGGCCCTCAGGGTCAGGGTTCAGGCATCGTCGGGCTGGAGGGAGGTGCTGAGGGCTGCCAAGAGGCTTGGCCTTATGTACGAGGCCCACGGAAGGCCGGCAGCTGTTGAGCTCTACGGGCCCGCCTCGCTGGCCAGGCTGACCGAGAGGTACGGAAAGGCGCTGGCCAGGCTGGTCCCCCTCATAGTCTCCAGCAAGGGGTGGCGGCTCGAGGCCGAGGTAATGGTAGGCAGGTCGGGGAGGGTCTACAGGGTCAGGGCCCAGGAGGGCGAGGCCCCCATGCCCTCGTCCCCGAGGCGCGAGGAGGTGACCTTCGACAGCTCTGTCGAGGAGGAGCTCTACAGGAAGCTGGTCAGCGCCCTGAGGGGGACGGGGGCTGAGGTGCTGAGGGAGCCTGAGGCGCTTGCCACTGAGGCCGGGGACCTCTTCATACCTGACTTCGGCGTCAGGCTGGGGGACAGGGTCGTCTACATAGAGGTCGTGGGCTTCTGGACAAGGGAGTACCTTAGGTCGAAGCTGAGGAAGCTCTCTTCCCTCAGGGCGCCTGTCCTGCTGGTGGTGAATGAAAAGCTGGGGCCCGAGAGGTTCGCGGGCCTGGGCGAGGGGGTCGTTGTCTACAGGGACTCTGTTGACGTCGCCCCGGTCTACCTCTGGGTCAAATCCAGGCTCCTCCAGGGGGCGCCTCAGGCCACGGCCCCGGCGAGGCTTGAGCTTGAGAAGCCCTATGAGAGCCTTGAGGAGGTGGCCTCGAGGCTCGGCGTTAGCGTCGACGCCCTGAGGTCCCTCGAGCCCCCGAGGGGCTACGTGAAGCTTAGGAGCTACTTTGTGAGGGAGGAGCTGCTGAGGGCGCTGGCCAACGAAAGGCTGGAGGGCGCAAGGCTCTCCCAGCTGTCGTCAAGGTACGGGCCCTGGGTCCAGGAGGCCCTGACCTCCATGGGCTACTCGCTCTCCTGGGTCGGCCTGACGGACGCGATAGTAAGGAGGAAAGCCCAGCCCTGACGTAGCCGCGCGGAGGGTCCCGCGGGCCGCCTAGGAGCTGACGACGTCAGGCGACGTCGACCTCTTCTCGGCCTCCTTCTCTGCGGCCCGCTGGCCCTCGACTCTCACGACCTCAGCTCTGCCCACCACGTAGACCTCGGCCCCCTCTATGAGCCCCCTGTAGTCAAGCCCCATGGTCCTCTCCGCCTCGTCAACCTCCTCAGGACTGGCCCTCGTGGTTGACTCCTGGGCGACCGCACAGTACTCGGGCACGCGGGCCGATATGTCGTAGGTCCCCACCCTCCTGGCCAGGGCCACTATCTCGTCCTTGTCCATGCCTATGAGGGGCCTCAGCACGGGCAGGGATACGCCCCTCTCCTCGGCCTCAAGGTTCCACATGGTCTGGGAGGAGACCTGTGAGAGCGACTCCCCAGTCGTTATTGAGTGGGCCCCGACCGCCCTGGCGAGCGCTTCCGCGAGCCTGTACATGACCCTCTTGAGGGCGACGACCCTCAGGTACCCCTTAACGTTGGTAAGGGCTGAGAGCACGGGGAGGCTGTCAACGAAGTAGACCCTCAGGTCGTGGGCCCCAGACCAAGCCCTGAGCACCTTTGCCTCCTCAAGCACTGCCCTCCTGTGCTGCTCCCTCCCTAGGGCCAGGTTCAGAATGACGGGCACGACGCCCCTCTTCATCATCATCCATGTGGCCACCGGCGAGTCTATGCCCCCCGAGACCAGGGCGACCGTCTTGCCCGCCACACCCACAGGCAGCCCCCTGGCGCCCTCCCTCGGGTTAACGTAGACGTAGGCGAGGCCCCTGGACCTCACGTCTACATGGACCTCCACCTCAGGGGACTCTAGGTCAACCCCCGCCGAGAGGGGCCTCAGGGCAGCCCCCAGCTCCCTGGCCACGTCAAGGCTCGTGAACCTGTCCTCCCCAAGCCTCCTGGCCCTGACGGCGAACCTCCTGCCCTTGACTGTTTCAGAGAGGAGCTGGGAGGCCCTGGAGACCAGGTCAGCCAGGTCTGAGTAACTGACCTCTGCGGCCGTCGCGTAGTGGGCTATGCCGAAGACCCTTGAGAGGGCCGAGGGGTCCCCGTCCACTTCAAGGATTAGGACGCCTCCCTCAGCAGACCATGACCTGAGCTGGACCACAGCGCTGACGTTCCTCACGAGCTCCCTTACCATCCGTGACCTCGTTGACCTGCCCTTTATCCCAATCTCGCCGGCGAGCGTCGCGACTACTAGGGTCACGGCGCTTCAAGCTGTTCAGGCCGGGCCGAGGGTAAAGGGCTTGTTCACGCCGCGCTAACCGGGGAGTTAACGAAGACATTCTCTGAAGGTCGTTTGCTAGGAGCAGAAAGACTTAATTTTGCGGGTACCCGCAAATTGCGGGTACCCGCAAATTGGTGTGGTTCGTCTACGGGCTCCCGACCGACAGGCCCTTCGGGAGGGACTCTGAGGTAAGCACGGTGGCCAGGCTCCTCAGGGAGGGCCAGCCCGTGGGCCTCCTGGGCCCGAGGAGGATAGGCAAGACCTCAATTCTCCTCGCCTCCCTCAAGGCCTCAGGCCTCCCCTACGTCCTGCTCTCGGCAGAGGAGTTCGTCAGGGGGGAGAGGAGCTTCGACCTGACGGAGTTCCTCTCGGCCTTCGTGAGCAGGGTGACGATGGCAGCTTACTCCAGGGCCGGCCTTAGGCTCAGGCTTGAGGAGAGGGCGAGGGGGTACCTGAGGCTCCTCAGGGACCTCATAGGGGCGATTAAGGTCACTTTCGACATACCTGAGGTCACGGCCACCATAGAGCTCGTCCTTGACAAGGGGGAAAGGGGGAGGGACCTCAGCGGTGACCTGGCCCAGGTGCTCGACCTGCCCCAGGTCCTGGCTGAGAGGCTGGGCTTAAGGCTCGTCATAGCCATAGACGAGTTCCAGTACCTGAGGTACGCGAGGCAGGCGGCCCCCGAGGTCCTTCATGTGATGAGGAGCAGGTGGCAGTTCCACAGGTCCGTCTCATACGCTATCTCTGGCTCAGCCGTGGGCATGCTGAGCGAGATGGTGGGCTCAAGGGACCAGCCCTTCTACCAGTTCTTCTACATGATTAGGGTGAAACCCTTTGACAGGGAGACCTCGATCAGGTTCCTTAAGGAGGGGTTCAGGGCGGAGGGGGTCAGCGTTAACGAGGCCGACGTAGAGAGGGTAGTTGACTACGTTGACGGCCTCCCCGCGTGGCTCAACCTCGTCGGCATAAAGGTCGTCAGCGAGCGGAGGGGCGTTGAGGAGGTCCTCTCGTCCCTGCCCTCGGACGTCAACGTGGTGACGGCCATCGAGGACGACCTCAGGAAGCTCTCGCCCTCGGCCAGGGCGGCGCTGAGGAGGCTTGCTGAGCTCGGGGGCGAGGGGTCGCCGAGGGACCTCGGCGGGAGCCCCTGGGCTGCCCAGAGGGCGCTGGGCCAGCTGATAAGGTACGGCTACGTGGAGAGGACAGGCAGGGGGACCTACAGGGTCGTTGACCCCATGGTTGTCCACTACCTTGCTAGAAGCTGACGGCCCCCCGCCCTTAATGACGGGGGCTCTGCGCCCACTGGGGCCTTCCCATCACCTCTCAGGCGCCCCCACGGGCGCGGCATCACAGCTTCAGGCCCCGCCGTCAGTCCCAGGGAGGCGCGGGCTCATGGCATGCTAAGCTCGCCCGCACCCAACTCCGCAGCAAGGTTTGAGCAAAGGCCTATAAACGCTCATATCCTCCCCGCCCTTTAGGGCGAGGCCTCCTCCTTGGTGATGATCATGAGGGCTGCGGCTAGGCCTGCCCACCGCTATGAGGGCCGGGCGGCGACGAGGCCTGCCGCAGGCCTGTCGACCACTATGTGAACTGACCCTTTTACCCTCCTGCCCTTGACGCTGACCTCCGAGGGTCTTCCCCTCATACCGAGGCCTGATGTCTAAGCGTATTTAAGGTTCTGGGGCAGAAGTTAACTTCTGGGGCAGAAGCATGCTCTTTGACGAGAGGCCCAAGGAGAGGAGGGAGGACCTTTTCGACAGGGAGGCCGAGCTGGCGGCAATAATGGACAACATCAACAGGCCGCTCCTAGTGCTGAGCGGCGTGAGGAGGATAGGCAAGACCTCGCTCCTCCTCGTGGCCCTTAACGAGCTGGGGCGCGACTACATTTTAATTGACGCGAGGGAGCTCAAGGCCAACTACGGAAGGAGGGACCTCTACTCCCTCCTGTCCAAGGCCCTCTCCTCAAGGCTGTCGAGGCTAGCCGACGTGCTTAGGGGGATAAGGGGCATCAACATAATGAGCAACTACGTAGAGATAAGCTGGAGGGGGAGGGACTACATAAGCCTGGCAGAGCTATTTGACGCCCTCAACAGGAGGAGGCTGATAGTGGCCATAGACGAGGCCCAGAGGCTTAGGGGCCCCATGGGGGCTGAGCTCAGGGAGGCCCTGGCCCACGCCTACGACTACGACAGGAACCTCACCTTCGTGCTCACAGGCTCGGAGGTCGGGCTCCTCCACGAGCTCATAGGCGTTGACGACCCGTCCTCCCCCCTCTACGGCAGGTACTACCACGAGGTCCAGCTGGGCAGGTTCAGCGAGGAGCAGTCAGCGGAGTTCCTCAGGAGGGGCTTTGAGGAGGCCAAGCTCAAGGTCAGCGAGGAAGTGATTGACGAGATGGTGAGGCTCTTCGACGGCATCCCTGGCTGGCTCACCTTCGCTGGCAACCAGTACCTGGCCGCGAGGAGCCTTGAGGAGGTCAGGGAGAGGGCCATAGGGGTCGCCCTGAGGGAGCTGGAGAACCTGGTAGAGGAGAAGTCTAGGGCCTCGCCCTCAGCCGGCAGGAGGTACAGGCTGGCCCTCAAATGCATAGCGGAGGGCAGGGACTCATGGTCGTCGCTTAGGAGGTGCGTTGAGGAGGGCGAGGGGGTCACGCTGTCATCGAGCGTGCTCGACAACGTCCTGAGGACCCTTGAGAGGCTGAGCATAGTTAAGGACTATGAGTTCCTCGACCCTGTGTACAGGGAGGCCGCGAGGAGGCTCAGGTAAGAAAGGCAGGAGTAAAGAGGAAGAGAGCCTAAGGAATTCACTCGCCCACTGGGCCCTTTATGCCGAGCTTCTCCCTGACGGCCGCCTGGGCCGCCGCCAGCCTAGCTACGGGCACCCTGAACGGCGAGGCGCTCACGTAGTCGACGCCGGCCCCGTGGAAGAAGTTGATCGAGGCCGGGTCGCCGCCGTGCTCGCCGCAGACGCCTACCTCAAGCCTCTGGTTGGCCTGCTTGCCCTCCTTGGTCGCTATCTCAACTAGCCTGCCCACGCCCTTCTCGTCAAGCCTGTCGAAGGGGTCGAAGGACAGTATGCTCTTGTCAAGGTACTGGGCCATGAACTTGTTCTCAACGTCGTCCCTGCTGAAGCTGAAGGTGGCCTGGGTCAGGTCGTTGGTGCCGAAGCTGAAGAAGTCCACCTCCTGGGCTATCTCGCTGGCCGTCAGCGCGGCCCTCACGGTCTCAATCATGGTGCCTATCTTCACGTCAAGCTTCACGCCGTAGCGCCTCTCGACGTCCTGCAGCGCCGGCAGGACGGCGTTGTTCTTCACGAACCTTATCTCGTTGACCTCGGCCACCTGAGGTATCATTATCTCGACCACGGGGTGCCTGCCCTCCTTTATGAGCTCGGCTGCCGCCTCGGCTATGGCCCTGGTCAGGTGGTAGTAGATGGTCGGGTAGGTGACTCCCACCCTCACGCCCCTGTGGCCCATCATAGGGTTGGCCTCCTGGAGCGCCTTGACCCTCCTGTAGAGCCTCTCTACCTCCTCTATCTTCCTCTGCAGCTCGGCGGCCTCCGAGGCCCTGCCCTCGGCCTCCGCCTTGGCCTTCCTCTCCCTGAGCTCGTAGATTTGCGCCAGGAGCTCCTCGCCGGCGGGCAGGAACTCGTGGAGCGGCGGGTCTATCAGCCTTACCACGACGGGCTTCCCGTCCATTATCTCGAACATCTCCTTGAAGTCGGGCTTTATCATGTCGGCCAGCTCCCTCATGTGGGCCTCCCTCTCCTCATCAGTCTCGGCCAGTATCACCTTCCTCAGGGCCTCGAGCCTCTCGGGCCTCCTGAACATCCTCTCTATCCTCAGCAGGCCTATGCCCTCGGCGCCGAACTTCCTGGCCATCATAGCGTCCTCCGGCACGTCTGCGTTGGCCCTGACGCCGAGCTTCCTCACCTCGTCAGCCCACCTGAGCAGCTCGTCAAGCCAGCCGCCTATCTCAGGCGTTACCGTGGGCAGCTCGCCGAGGTACACGCTGCCGCTGTTGCCGTCAATTGTGACCCAGTCCCCCTCCTTCACTACCTTCCCGTTTACCTCAAACTGCCTCCTGTCGTAGTCTATCCTTATGGCCTCGGCCCCCACCACGGCGGGCTTCCCTATGGCCCTGGCGACTATTGCGGCGTGTGACGTGAAGCCTCCCCTCGAGGTCAGCACGCCCTGGGCAGCGTAGAAGCCGTGCACGTCATCTGGCTTGGTCTCGACCCTCACCAGTATGACCCTCTTGCCCTGCTTAGCCCACTCGACCGCGGTGTCTGGGTCAAAGACCACCTGCCCGCTGGCGGCTCCAGGAGAGGCCGGGAGGCCCTTGGCTATCGGGGTGGCCTTGACCTTGGGGTCTATGGTCGGGTAGAGCAGCCTCCTGACCTGCTCTGGGTCCACCTTGAGGAGGGCCTCCTCCTTGGTTATTATGCCCTCCTTGGCCATCTCAACGGCCGTCCTGACCCTGGCGAGAGGCGTCATCTTAGCGGCCCTGTTCTGGAGGAAGTAGAGCTTGCCCCTCTCTATGGTGAACTCTATGTCCATGACGTCCTTGTTCAGCGCCTCGAGCTTCTTGCCCGCCTCTATCAGCTGGTTGTAGACGTTGGGCATCCTCTTCCTCAGCTCCTCCAGGTTGAGCGGCGTCCTTATGCCGGCCACTACGTCCTCGCCCTGGGCGTTGGGCAGGAACTCGCCGTAGGGCCTGTTCTCGCCGCTCGCCGTGTCCCTGGTGAAGTAGACGCCCGTGCCCGAGTCCCAGCCCATGTTCCCGAAGACCATGGTCACAACGTTGACGGCCGTGCAGTCGGCCATCTCAGGGGTTATGTTGTTGGCTATCCTGTAGAATATGGCCCTGGGGTTCATCCAGGACCTGAACACGGCCCTTATCGCTAGCTCAAGCTGCACGTACGGGTCCTGCGGGAACTCGCCCCACATCTTCTTGACAAGCGCCTTGTACTCCTCCACCAGCTCCTTGATCAGCTCAAGGGACCTCTGCCACATCCTTGGGGCCAGGTCCCTCGGGGGCTGGGCGTCGAGCCTCGGCGCGTACTCGGGGTAGACCTTCCTTATCGCCTCAAGCTCGTCCCTGTACGTGGTCTCGGCCTCACGGGCAAACTGCTCGCTCTTGGCGTCAAAGGCCTGGGCGAAGGGCTTCTCGTCAAGGGCCAGCACTATCCTCGCGAACATCTGTATGAACCTCCTGTAGGCGTCATAGGCGAACCACTCGTTGTTGGTGGCCCCCGCTAGGGCTATGACGCTCTTGTCGTTGAGGCCTAGGTTCAGCACGGTGTCCATCATGCCGGGCATTGAGAGTGCTGCGCCTGACCTCACAGAGACCAGGAGCGGTACGCCCTCAGCTGAGCCGAACTTCTTGCCTGTCCTCCTCTCTAGCTCCTTCATGTGCTCCCTCACGCTGTCCATCAGGCCCTTGGGGAGGTCGCACTGGTCTATGAGGCCCCATATCCTCTTTATTATCTCGTCCCTGACCTGGGGCGGCGGGTTCCTCCTGAGCTCGCGCTCGAGGGAGTCTATCTCGGCCCTCTTGGCGGCGTAGAAGTCCCTGCAGGCCTCCGTGGTTATTATGAAGCCTGGGGGCACAGGGAGGCCCATCTGGGTCATCTGGGCCAGCGAGGCCCCCTTGCCCCCGAGGAGCTTCTTGTCGCGCCAGTCGCCCTCCTCGAACCACAGGACGTAGTTCTTCTCGGGCATTACCCACACCTTACCAGGGGAAACCCAGCCCGACTATCTTAAAAGCACAACTATTACAACGTGAAAGAGCCAAAGCCAAGGGCCCTGAGGGCGGCTGTGGCCTGGCCCGCCTGAGGCACTGCCACAGCCCTCCCGACCAGGAGCATCATAACGAGGGCTATGACTATGAGAACTATGGCCAGGACTATGGCAATTATTGCCATCCTCCACGAGGTGCCGAATATTATTGGGACCGGTCCTATCATGATGACGCCGCCAGCCTCAACCTTCTGCTGGGATTGCTGCTGCCCAAGGGCTGACAGGAGCGTGGCCGCTATTATCACGGCCATGCCTATGAATATGAGGATTATGCCTACCGTTATCCACAGCCCTATGCCGGCCATGGCCCCCAGGTAAGCCCTAGGGCCGCGGGTTAATTGCCTTAGGCCTTAGGAAGCTCAGGGTACTTCATGAGCGCCCTGACCTCAGGCGGCACCCTGTCTATCCTTGAGAGCATCCACTGCACGTCCTCCTTGACCTTCCTGAACTTGTCGTCGAGCATCCTCGGTATGCCATCAATTATCGGGTACCACCTGCCGCAGCTCCTGCAGACGAGGACCCCCTCTATGACGTCCTTGTTGACGCACCCCTTGCAGACGTCAAGGGGGACCTCGCCCGCCGGCTTCCTGAGGAAGTAGCACCTCTCGCGGCACCTCACCTTGGAGGGGTCTACGTTCGCCTTCGATTCCTCAACCTTGAGCTCCACTAGGACCAGGTCAGGGCTCTTGCAGACCGGACAGGCCAGGAGCTCGAAGAAGAAGTACCTCAAGCGGCCTTCCCCCCGCAGCTCGACTCGTAAAGCGACAGCACCCTCTTGAGGAGGGCCTGCGCCCTCTCCTCGCTCTTGGCCTCAACGGAGACCCTTACTATGGGCTCCGTCCCGCTGGGCCTGACGAGGACCCAGAAGTCGTCACCTATGACCTTGACGCCGTCAATGGTTATCTGCCTGTAGCCCGAGAAGTCCTTCTTGACGGCCTCCACGAGGCAGAGGGCCTGATCCCTCGTGGCCGGGGCCTTGGCCTTTATGGTGTAGTAGTAGGGGAGGGAGTCCAGCAGGTCGCCAAGCCTTGAGCCCGTGGAGGCCAGCATGTAGAGGGCAAGGGCCGCGGTCATGCCGCCGTCCCTGACCGGGTGGTGGGGGACGTGCATGTACCCCCCGTTGTCCTCGAAGCCGCTTATCGCTCCCCCGTCCCTCAGTATGTTCCTGGCTATCGTGACGCTCCCGACGGGGTTCCATACGACCTCGACGCCCAGGGGCCTCAGGTACTCCTCAACAACTATGCTGCTCGAGACCGCCGTGTATGCCTTCAGCGGGTAGCCCTTCCACCTCCCGCTCTCCACGACGAACCTCGTCAGGAGGGCGCCGGCCCTGTCGCCCCATATGATCCTGCCCCTCTCGTCTATCAGCATGGCCCTGTCGGCGTCACCGTCGTGAGCCACCCCCATGACGGCCCCGGCCTCAACCACTACCCTCTTGGTCAGCTCCAGCGTCTCTTCGTTGGGCTCAGGATTCCTGCCCGGGAAGGTCGGGTCAAGGTTGCAGTTCAACGTTAACGCCTTGGCGCCGAGCTCCCTGAGTATCAGGGGCGTCGTAACGGCTCCCACGCTGTTGGCGCAGTCGACCACGACTCTGAACTCCCTCCTCGCTATCAGGTCAACGTCCACCTGGGACAGCACGGCCCTCACGTAGGTGTCCACTACGGCCTGGCTCACGTCGACAACGTCGTAGACCATCGACCTCCACGGCAGGTTGGTCTCGTGGCCCTTGAAGTAGTAGTCCTCAATCACGGGCTCCTTCTCGTGCGGTATCTCAACACCGTCAGCCTCTATGACCTTTATCCCGTTGTACTCCCTCGGGTTGTGGCTAGCCGTTATCATGACTCCCCCGTCGAAGCCCATGGCCTTGACCGCGTACTGCAGCGTGGGGGTCGGGACGAGGCCAGCGTAGTAGACCTTAACCCCCTCGGCCATGAGGCCGGCCGCCAGAGCCCTGGCGAGCGCGTCGCCGCCGGCCCTGACGTCCCTTGCCAGGAGGACCCTTGAGCCCTTGCCGAAGTACGCCCCTATGGCGTGACCCATCCTGAGCGCGAAGGAAGGGGTCATCAGTTCCCCAACTATGCCCCTGACCCCGTCTGTGCCGAAGAGCCTGCCCAAGCGGCTTCCCAGCCAGGAATGCGGCCCGTGTTAAAGTTATTTGCCTGAGCTACGAGGTCGTTGTGGCCTGCTGGGCGCCTCCCTGGCTCGCCTTGGCCTGCAGCTCCCTCTCAACGTCGCCCAGGGCCACGTAGCTGAGTATGAGGCCTATGAAGCTCGTTATCAGGAGGGGTATGGCGACCAGTATGCCGCCGGCCTCCAGGAGGCTGTTCCTGTAGGACGAGCCTACCTCAAAGAGGCCCACGCCGATCAGTATGAAGCCCACGGCCGCTAAGACAAAGGCTATCCACGTGGCTATGAAGCCGCCGAACATGAAGAGCGCCGCCCCCAGCAGGGCTATTATAATGGCTATTATGACCAGCCAGGTCCCCGCGGCGCCTATCGAGCCCCCTCTCCCAGCCGCTGAGAGCAGGCTGAAGCCCCCGCTGAGCCTCCCGAACGCCATAACTATGAGGACCAGCGAGACCAGGGCGAGGGCCGCTACAAGTATAGCTATGCCCACCGCTGCAAGCGAGGGGCCTAAGTAGCTGTCGGCCTGGGCGAAGACGTGCCCAGACGCCATCACGGTGACGCGATAGCCCGGCCTTAAGGCCGCAAACGCGGCCGCCGCCATGACGGCAACGATGAAGAGGAGCAGCGGAACCAATATGAGCAGGAGAACCCCGCTCCTGAGCCTCCTGACGCCCTCCAGCTCGTCCAGCTGCCTCAAGGACTCTCCTTGTGAGGCTGTTGCTGGCCGCTTTTAACCTCTACGCCGTGCCCTGACGAGGGAGCCAGGACGGAAGGGGAGCTCGCCGCCCTGGGCGCCGCAGTTATCTGGGCCTACGCAAGCGTCGCCTACAGGCCCTTCATAGAGCGACACGGCGCCCTCAGGGTCAACGTCATGAGGGCCCTCTACGCAACCATAACCTCGGTCATACCGGCTGTAATCCTCGGCATATTGACGCCAGCAGCCCTCTGGGCCCTGGCCGGCGGCGCCCTGAGCCTCGGGGCTGGCGACACCATGTACCTGGCCTCCATTGGCCTCGTGGGGGTCTCGGTGGCGGCCCCCGTCTCGTACACCTTCATAATAATGGCTGAGGTCATGGCGTTAGCCATAGGCGAGAGGCCGACGCCCCTCCTCATAGCTGGAGGGGCCCTTGTGGTGCTGGGCGTGACGCTGATAAGCAGGGGGCCGAGGGGGAGGCTCAGGCCAAGGGGTGTCGCCCTGGCCCTCGGGGCCGCCGTGGCCTGGGCCTCGGGCTGGCTGATGATAAGGGTCGCCGACGTAGGCGGCCTCAGCCCTATCTCCGCCGCGTTCCTGAGGGTCAGCGCGGCTGGCCTCATACTTGCCCTCATAGCTGTGGCCAGGGGAGGAGGGCTGACCAAGACGATCATGAGCACGGCCAGGACCAGGCTTCCCATAGTGGCCGCCGCCGACCTAGCCGGGGGCTCTGCGCTCTTCGCCCTGGCCCTCGGCCTCATAGGCGTTGACAGGTCAATGGTGATAGTTGGCTCAATGCCGCTCATGGCCCAGGGCATAGCCTGGGCGACAGGCTCAGAGAGGCCCTCAGCCCTTGAGGTGGCTGGGGCCGTCATGGTGACCCTGGCCGTGGCCCTGGCCTTCACGTGAGGAGGGCGCGCGGACCCCCGCCGCGTTGCCATGGAGCGGCGCGGCCTTGACCCCCGTGGCCCCTCCAGCCCCGGCGCCGCGAACGCCTACGGCCGGGTTAGGTTGCTCCCTTCCGGGCCTGGCCGGGTTAGCCCGGTTAAGGCCGTGGAGGCCGCCCTCCAGCGGCCCCTCGGCCACCGCAGGCCCCGCGGGCCGGGGTATCACCGTGCCGCGGGGACCGCGCCGCCCCATGAGCCCCGCAGCGAGGTTACTGGCCCCCGCCTTGCGCCCTCGGGCCCCCTGAAGGGGGGAGGGGTGGCGAGCCCCTCAGCCCTGCCCGCGCGCCCAAATACCGAGCTACAGGGAATGGTTTAAGTCTATCCCGGGCAGGCCTACCGAGGAAAAGGAGGACTTGGGATGCACGTAGTTGAGACGGTGGACCTCCGCAAGGTCTACCCCAACGGCGTCGAGGCGCTGAGGGGCGTCACGCTGTCGCTTGGCCCGAGGATACCGTGTATAATAGGGAGGAACGGGGCCGGTAAGACTACGTTGGTCAGGATACTGTCAACTCAGCTCAGGCCCACCTCTGGGACCGCGAGGGTCATGGGCCTTGACGTCGTAAAGGACAGGGACAGGCTGAGGAAGCTCATATGCAGCGTCCCCCAGGAGGCCAGGCCCATGGGAGTGGCCTCGCCCTACGAGCACGTCGTGATGTACCTGGTGGCCAGGGGATGGTCCTTCAGCGAGGCCTCCAGGGCCGCCAGGAGGGCCCTGAGGGAGGTGGGCCTCGGCGAGTTCATGGACACAGCGACCGACGAGCTCAGCGGCGGCATGAAGAGGAAGGTGTTCGTGGCCATGGCGGTCGCCGCCCAGGCAGAGCTGACGTTCCTCGACGAGCCCACAGCGGGCCTGGACCCCGTCTCAAGGCTTGAGACGTGGGGCCTCGTAAGGGAGCTTAAGTCGAACATAGTGCTCACGACCCACGACATGGAGGAGGCCAGGGCGCTCTGCGACTACATAGTCCTCCTGGACTCGGGAAGGGTCGTGACCGAGGGCACCTATGACCAGCTCATGGCGCCCCTGAAGGGCAGGGTCAGGGTCGAGGGATACGGCGACCTGATGGTTGGCAGGCTGAGGGTCTCGTACATGAGGCCTGAGGAGGCCAAGGCGCTCCTTGACGAGGGCCTCAAGGTTACCATAAGGCCCGTGAGCCTTGACGACGTCTTCATAGTGAACGGCCTGATACCGCCAAGCGAGGAGGAGGGAGGTGGGGTAAATGAGGGTTAAGTTCAGCCCCAGGTTCGTGGCCACCTTCGCCTGGTTCTACGGCTGGTCCTCGGTGAAGAGGGGGCCGGCCTGGGTGCTCTCGTACCTGGCGTGGCCCCTGGCCACGCTCTTCATGATATACATGGTGAGCAGGGGGAGGCTCGTCGACTACGCCCTGCTGGGGGGAGTGATATCGACGGTCACGAGCAACGCCCTCTCCGCCCTCGGGGACACCGCCTTCTTCAGGCTTGAGCTGAAGCTCCAGGACCTCCTGGTGGCGGCCGACGTGAGCCCGCTGGAGTACATAGCTGGCGTAGGCCTCGGCAACCTCATCTACTCCTTCCCAGGCCTCGTGCTCTTCATAGCGCTCCTGGCGGCCCTGAGGATAGTCACGACCGCCGCCCAGTGGGCCCTCCTGGCCCTAGTGCTCCTGGTCCTCATCATGGGCGCCTCAGGCCTCGCCTACCTCGGGGGGAGCAGGCTGAGCCACATGAGGAACTCCTGGGCCCTCGCCAGCTTCATCTCGATATTCCTGACCATGATACCCCCTACCTACTACCCGTACACGTTCCTGCCCAGGCCAGCCCTGTACGCCCTTATGATATCCCCGGCCACGCCGGCCGCCGTGCTCCTGCAGAGGCTCGTCTTCGACGGCGCCCTTGACGTCCCCCTGCTAGCCCTGTTTATATTTGAGAACCTGGCCTACGCCTTCCTGGGCCTGGCCCTAGGCAGGTGGGAGGGGTGACCAAGTGGAAGCTTAGGTGCACAGAGTGCAGCAGGGAGTGGTATATGGAGACGGGCATGGACCTGAGCAAGCTCAAGGACGGCAGGATCTATCACTACTGCCCCTACTGTAAGAGGAACACGTTCCACGTGATCCTTGGCAGGGAGGACTGAACTTACTCCGCAGGCGGCCTGTAACGCCTCCCCGGCGACTGGGCCAGCAGCTGCTCAACCTCTGTTATCAGGGACCCCAGCTGGACGACCTCCTGCTCGCCCTGCCTCCACCTCCTCCTGACGCTTACAGTCCTCGTTGAGGCCTCCCTCTCGCCGACCACCGCTATTATGGGGACCCAGGCCTTCCCGGCAGACCTTATCCTCGCCCCAAGGCTCTTCGTGGGCGGGTCCAGGTAGGCCCTCGCCCCTATTGCCAACAGCTCAGAGAGCACCTCCTCGGCGTACTGGGCCTGCTGCTCCTTGACTGGGACCACGGCCACCTGCAGGGGCGCCATCCAGAACGGGATCGACGGGGTCCTGCCGGCCTCGGCCTCCCTGAGGCCAGCGTCTATGGCCGATGAGGCTATCAGCCTGAGGGGGCCGAGGCACGTGAACTCGTTCCCCCTCACCGAGCCGTGGGCGGCCAGGACGGCGGCCCCCTTCGACCTGCTTAGGTAGGCGGCGAGCCTGACGGAGTACTTAACGTCGTAGGCTATCGAGAGCCCCCTCTCATCAGAGGCCTCAATCCACGTCACGTTCTTCACCATCTCCTCCGAGACCTCTGAGAGCAGCTTGACCAGCTGCTCCTCGCCCACGTCGCCTGCCCTCACAATTAAGTCGGCCCCAGGGATCGGCGACCTCAGCCTGACCGAGCCCTCGGAGAGGTACCTGGCGGAGTCAAGGCAGGACCTAAGTATTGAGGTCAGGCCCGAGAGCCCGTAGATCTCGGCCGGCCCGCCAGAGGTTGTCTCGGGGCTCAGGTCGCCAAGCCTCTCTGCCGCCCAGCTCGCCAGGGAGCCTATCATGATTTCCCCAGGAGGCGTCAGCCCGCCGCTGGTGAGCCCCAGCTTCTCCATGGCTCCAAGGGCCTCGTTGTCCCAGGGGTTCCCAGGCTCGAGCTCCTTCGGCATGAGGCCTGAGTCGAGGGCCTCCTTGAGGCTCAGCCTCCTCCCATCCGATATGAACCAGGGCCCTCCCTGGGCAGTTATAGTCCTCGAGAGCTCGCAGGCCGGGTGCCCGGGGCACGTTATGGTGAACCCCTTGTACCAGCCGAAGGGCGCCCTCGCCGTCTCGAAGCCCATGGACTTCAGCTCCTCCTCAACCCTCCTCAGTATGGCGGCCGCCTGCTCGGGCGGCGCCAGGCTCGGCGACAGGTGAGCGAAGGGGTAGACCACCGCGCACTTGACGCCTGACCTCCTCGCGTGCTCAGCTATCTCGAGGGCCGCCTGAGGGGCGAGGTCAAGGGCGTCGCCCTCCTCAACGCTTATGAAGCCCACGACGCAGTCCTTTCCCTCAAACTTAGAGGGAGGGTCAGGGGGGTTCTCAATGGCCTCCTCCACTGCCCAGAACTTGACCTCGCTCACGTGTACCAGGAGCAGCCTCAAGGTACGCCCTGGGGCCAGGGGCTGAGGGGAAGTTAAAAGCTACGGGCCTGGCCTGACGTCAGGCCTTATGAGGGTCGGGAGGAAGGCAGAGGGCAGGCGTGTCGTCGACCTACGCCAGCGCGTTGTTAACCGGGGAGTTAACAAGCCTTGAGGCCCTAGGGGCTGGCCCCTGGGTCACCTGGTCAACCAGTGATGCCCTCCACTTAGTCACTTATTAACGTCCCACGATACCCTACAGGAGGCGAGGCTTCATGCTCTCAAAGAACCCCCTTGAGCCCCAGAGGGAGCTCGCCTCGGCTGAGGACGCCGCCCAGGCGCTTAGGCTGGCCATAATTGCTGAGCTTGACGCGATAAACCTCTACAAGCAGCTGGCGACGGCCGTTAAGGACGACAGGGTCAGGAGGGTCCTAGAGGACGTAACTAACGAGGAGAGGACCCACTTCGGTGAGTTCCTCTCGCTGCTCAACGAGCTTGACCCACAGCAGGCTAAGGAGCTTGAGGCCGGGGCCAAGGAGGTGGCCGAGCTGCTGGGCCAGAGGTCATCTGACCCAGGCGAACAGGCTAAGGCGCAGCAGACGCCTGACCTCAAGGGGGTCTCTGACGCCTTCGTGCGGGCCCTCCAGGACTCCAGGAGGCTGAGGGCCGTCATCCCACTCGTTAGCCTCGGGCCAGGCGCCATAGCTGCGCCGAGGGGCTCGGTGACTGACGACGACGTGGTGAGGTCCTCAGCTGACGTGATTCCTCTGGCCAGGCTAAGCGTCGACTTCTCAGTGCCCCAGGAGGAGCTTGAGTACTACGGGAGGCTGGGCGTGCCCGCCGCGCCCTCGTCGGCCCTCAGGGCGGCGACGAGGCTTGGGCTGGCAGAGGACTCGCTGATATTCTCAGCCCTCTCGTCGGCGGCCCAGGTCAAGGCCTCAGGCGACTGGTCAGGCCCCGGCTCCTTCACGAGGCTCCTTTCGCAGGCCCTCGCTAAGCTGAGCTCGCAGGGCCCGTTCGCCCTGGCCTTGAGCCCCGCCGACAGGGCTTACCTGGCCTCGGTCATAGACCAGGCAGGCGTTGACGAGCTCCAGAGGGCCTCAAGGCTCGTTGACAAGGTGGTGGTGAGCGGGGGAGCGCCAAGCGGGTCAGCCCTCCTCCTCAGCTACTCATCCGACTGCGTTGACCTAGTTGTTGGCACCGACGGACAGGTCGACTACCTGGGCCTCCAGGGAGGGGAGCACAGGTTCACGGCGTGGGAGACGCTGGCCGTCAGGGCCAAGGCGCCGTCCTGCGTGGCCCTCATAGCGAGGGCCTAGGGATAGATACGGCCAGGGCCTGCCTACCGTCCCCGCTGAACAGGAGGACCTCGTCGCCGTCGATGACGGCGTAGCCTACCTCGTTAAAGGGCCTTGAGGGGGACGGGAGGCTGAGGGAGCCGGCGAAGGCCACCCTGAAGCGCCTCGAGTAGCCCAGGGCATGGGCGTGCCCAGCCACCACGAGGGCGTCCCTCCTTGAGAGCCTGGCCGCGTAGAAGCCCAGCACGAGCCCCCTGCTGACCCTCCTCCCCACCCTCGCCAGGAGCTTGGTGAAGCCCTCGCTGCCCAGGTTTGCGCTGTGGCCGTGAACTAGCACCAGGCCCCTGCGGGGCTCGTAGCTCTCAAGGCCCCCTATGCCCATCCTCTCCTCGTTGTCGCCCCTGACCAGGGTCACCCTCCCCGCTGACCTGCCCACGAGGCCCATGAGGTCGGCGAGCCGCTCACGTTCATCAACGGCGTCCCCCAGCAGGACCACCTCGTCGTAGTCGCCTGAGAGCGCGAGCTCAAGCACGTCAAGGCGCGTGGCGGGGTAGTGAACGTCGGGCAGGACTAGGATCCTCATGGCCTCAACCTCACACGTAGTCGAGGTACCTTGAGTACCTGGTCGACATGACCTTCTCGCCCTCGGAGTCGACAAGCCAGGCCAGCCAGGTGACCTCTATTGGGCGGAGGCCCAGCACTGGTGAGGCCTCCTCGACGAACCTTACGAACTCCATGTCGCGGGTCGGCACGCTGACCCCTGCCTCGCCCCCCAGCCTCGCCAGGAACGCCTTGACGACCCTGTCGGGCATAGTGGTGTCCACGCCCCCCATCATCCTGAGGTACTGGTACGTAACTAGGCCGACCCCCTTCACTGAGCCCACGGGGTCTGACCTCCAGCCCTCAAGCCTTGACGAGGAGGCCCAGGCCCTGAGCCTTGACCTGTCGTCGGGGCCTGCGAACCTCAGGAGCGCCCTCGCGACCCCCTGGGCTACCTCCCAGGCCCTCCTGTTCCTCCAGTACCTCATGAGCCTGTCAACGTCAAGCCTGGCCAGGTCCTCGAGGCCCCTCAGGGCGCCCGGGTCCACCAGCTCCTCCTTTATGGCCGCCACCTTCGGGACCACGGCCGTGAAGTAGCTGAGGCCGGTTGAGGTGAGGGCCGCATCTATCACCATGAGGGCCGCCGAGCCTCCCCACCTCATGCTGTTCAGGCACCTCTCCGTGAAGGTCCTCAGGTGGGGCGCCCGCGAGGAGACCTCCCTGAGCCTCCTGCCCAGCCGCCAGAGGTTCTCGTCAGCCAAGGCTGAGCCGCCCTGAGATAAGGAGGACGCCCAGGCCCACGGCTATAGAGGCCGCCAGGTAGTCAAGCCATGGGGCGGTGACGGCGGCCTGGCCAAGTAGGTAGCCTGCCACTGCGAGGATCGCGTTCCAGGGCAGCGAGCCGACGAAGGTGGCTATGAGGAACCTGGCAAGGTCCATCCTGAAGATGCCAGCCGGCAGCGATATGTATGACCTCAGAGCCGGCGTGAGCCTGCCGATGAGGACTATGAGGAAGCCGTGCCTCGCGAACAGGGCCTCAGCCTCTGAGAGCCTCCTCTGGCTAAGCCCCACGGCTGAGGCGTACCTGTAGGCCGCGGGCCTGCCGCCTAGGAGGCCCACGTAGTAGAGGGCCGTGGAGCCAGCCAGGTTGCCCACTGTTGAGGCAAGGGTCACGGCGGCCAGGCCCACGGGGGACCTGTAGTAGGCCCCCGCCAGGGGGACCACGACCTCGCTCGGTATGGGTATGGCCGCGCTCTCGGCAGTCATGAGGCCCGTCACGGCGGCCAGGCCGGCCTTGCCTATGGCCCTTGAGCCCACGCTTATAGCGTAGTACGTCAGGGAGCCGCCGAGCCCGAGGGCCCTGTAGGCAATGATGGCTATGCCTATGGCGAGGAGCACCAGCCCAAGGGCCGTCGTCGCCCTCACGTTGGCACCTCCTCAGGGCTAACTGAATGACAAAAAAAGCCTAGCTGAAGGACGCGTCACTGAACGACTATCTTCCTGACGAGCTGGCACTTCCTGGCAAGCTGGAGGACTGGGACCCCCTTGGGGACCACCAGCTCGTTCACGACCTTTATCGACCTGACCTTGGAGTTCAGGGTCTCCCAGTCCACGTCAGGCGCGAACACGAGCCTCTTTATGTTAGAGAAGACTACCGGCCTCTCAGCCGCCTGGAGGTCGGCCTTAGTCACCGTCAGCTCATCTATGTCGCTTATCAGGTCGAAGTCTGCCACGGCGCCCACCACCGTCTTCATGGCGGCCGCCTGGGCCTCCTTGATCTTGTCGAGTATCCTAGACAGGGCGCTTGAGACCCTCTGGCCCACGTCCTTGGAGGCCTCGAGGGTGACGAGCAGGTTGCTCATGGCCATGTTCATAAGGTCGCCCACCGTGACCCCCAGCTCCTTGGCAGTCCTGCTGAACCTCTCGTAGAGCTCGGGGTCGAGGCCCCTTATGGTGTAGACCTTCCCCTTCTCCTCCTTCTCCTGACCCCCTTCGCCTTCCTGCGCGCTCAATCCGACACACCTGTATTTCAGAGAATACAGAGAAGACTTATAAGCCTTGCTTTCTTAAATTTTCTTCCAAATATTAATTAAACTTAATCTAAACCGTAATTATTTTAAGCTACTTTCTCTACATTAAGAAAATGGTGAGTCTGCTACGCAGCCCCCCGCGTGGGCCCTCAGAACCCCTAAGCAAAGGATCAAGAGTTTTAGGAGCCCCAGAGGAAAGCGTAAACTGGCCGCCGTGAGGAGAGGTTTCGGGGCCGAATGGTGAGGAGGGCTAGATTGCCCGAGCGGTCTACTTCATCAACTTCTTGAGCTCCTCGGCCGCCTCCTTGACTGCCGTCACTGAGTCGGGGTTCTCCAGGACAGGCGTCTGCTCAACCTGTCTCCCGAGCACCGCGTCCCTCACTATCCTCCTCATTATCTTGCCGCTCCTGGTCCTCGGCAAGTCTCTGACTGGCACCACCGCCTCTGGCTCGAAGGGCTTGCCAAGCCTCTGGGCCACCATCTCCTTCACCTGCCTTACCTGCTCAGGCCCCAGGGACCTGCCGGGCTTAGGTATGGCGAAGCACACTATCACCTCGCCCTTGACCGGGTGCGGGTAGCCTATGCAGGCGCTCTCCGCCACGTCTGGGTGGCTGTTGACGATCGTCTCCACCTCAGCTGGCCCTATCCTCTTGCCCGCCACCTTGATCACGTCATCAGCCCTGCCCAGTATGTACCAGAAGCCGTCCTCGTCTATCAGGGCGTAGTCGCCGTGGTACCAGACGCCCGGGAACCTGCTCCAGTAGGTCTCAATGTACCTCTCCGGGTCCCTCCAGAGCCCCCTCGTCATGCTCGGGGCAGGCTTCTTAGCTACCAGGTAGCCTGGCCTCCCCCTGACGGGCCTGCCGTCGTCGTCAAATACGTCCACGTCCATGCCGAGGCCTGGCCCCCAGAGAGTCGAGGGCCTGAGGGGGACCACGGGGCTGGGCAGGACGAAGCAGCCCATTATCTCCGTGCCGCCGCTCAGGTTTATCATAGGCCTCCTCTCCTGGCCTACGTCCCTGACCACCCACATCCACGTGTCCTCATCTATGGGCTCACCGGTGTTGCCGAAGGCCCTGAGGCTGGAGAGGTCATGGGACTCGTAGGCCTCCCTGCCGAGGGACTTCAGGAGCCTCGCGGCAGTGGCGGCGAAACCAAGGTGTGTGACCCTGAACCTCTCTATGGTGGCCCAGACCCTGTCCTTGGCGGGGTAGTCGAGGGCGCCCTCTATGGAGAGGTGAGAGGCCCCGAGGGCCTGGGAGCCGACGATCATCCAGGGCCCCATCATCCAGCCCAGGTCCGTTATCCACCAGAGGACGTCATTCCTCTTGGTCCAGCCGGGCTTTATGTCGAGGTTAAAGTAGTGCTCCTTCGTGGGCTGAAGCAGCATGCCGGCGTGGCTTATGACCGCCCCCTTAGGCCTTCCAGTTGTGCCGCTGGTGAACATGAGGATGGCCGGGTCCTCCGCCTCGGTCTCGACGGGCTCAAAGCTGGGCCTCTTGGACGCTATAGCCCTGTCATACCACATGTCCCTCTCGTCATCCCACGACACATCTATGCCTATCCTCCTCACTACTACCTGTTTCGCTCTGAGGCCTGAGAGCCTTATGGCCTCGTCGGAGCTGGGCTTGAGGGCCACTACCTTCCCTTTCCTGTAGTAGCCGTCAACGGTAACAACGACCTTGGCCTCGCCCAGCCTCAGCCTCTCAGCCACGGCCTCTGGCGCGAAGCCGCTGAATATGGGGGCCGCTATGGCGCCGACCCTCATAGCTGACAGCATCGCCACGGCGGTCTCGGGCATTATCGGCGCGTAGATAGCGACGACGTCGCCCCTGCTGACCCCCAGCTCCACGAGCAGGTTCGAGAACCTGTTAACCTGGTCAAGCATCTCGTTATAGGTCAGCTGAACGACCTTGCCGTCCTCGCCAACCCACGTCATAGCGACCTTGCCTCCAAGGCCCCTCTTGACGACCCTGTCAAGGACGTTGTAGGCCACGTTTATCCTGCCGCCAACGTACCACCTGGTCCACTCGACGCCCCTTGAGGAGTCGTAGACCTCCCTCGGCTCCTTAAACCACTCCAGCTCAAGCCACTCGGGCAGGTTGCCCCAGAACCACTTGATGTCCTCTGTGCTCCTCCTTACCAGGTCAGCGTATGTCTTGAAGCCATAGCCCTCCATGAAGCCCGTCACGTTAGCGTCATTAACAACTTCCCTTGGCGGGGTCCAGACGTACTTCATCGGTTGCACCAAGTTATGTATGCAGGCCTATGCGCAGCTTAAATTTCCAGACCTCCTGCCCGCCTGGACGGGTCGGACCCGTTGCCTAGAAGGGTAGGCATAATTGGCGTCGGCTGGTACGGCTTCAGGCCCTCGACCCCTGAGGTCCACTTCCAGGGAATGATGTTCGAGTCCTCCCACAGGGCCTACGCAGACGCCAACGTTGACCCAAGGAAGGACGTCGACGTCTTCGTCGACTGCCAGGAGGGACCTGTGGGAGGGGATAGCGATAACCGACGAGTTCGCTCCTGAGCCCATAGGCGGGGCCCTCAGGCCGACCTTCACGGTGCCCGGGGACGGCCTGCTTGGGGTGGCCCACGCCTACATGTTGATAAGGTCAGGGCTGGCTGACGTCGTGGCTGTCGAGGCCCATGGGAAGCCGAGCGAGATAAGGACCCTCCAGGACGTCTACTACATGGCCTTTGACCCCCTCCACGTGAGGCCTTTGCCTACTGGCAACCCCTTCTTCCTGGCAGGCCTTGACGCCCAGGCCTACATGCAGAGGACCGGGGCCTCAAGGGAGCACCTGGCCCTCGTCTCAGTTAAGAACAGGAGCAACGGGCTGAAGAACGAGAGGGCCCCCTACTCGGCCAGGCTCACGGTCGACGATGTCCTCAGCGCCCCCTACGCCGTCTACCCCCTGACCAGGTACGACATAGCCGGCTTCTCAGACGCCTCCGTGACGGTTGTCCTGGCCTCGGAGGAGGCGGCTAGGAGGTTCACAGACAAGGTGGTCTGGCTTGACGGCATAGGCTTCTCGACGGAGACAGGCTCAGGCGCCGTTGAGTGGCACGCATGGGGGCGCATGCTCTCCATGAGGGACGCCGCCTTCATGGCCTATAAGCTAGCAGGCCTCGCTGGCAGCCCCTCCGAGAGCTTTGACCTAGCTGAGGTTGAGGACAGGTTCAGCTTCATGGAGCTGCTTTCCCTCGAGGAGCTGATGCTGGCTAAGGAGGGGGAGGCCCACAGGCTGCTCGAGCAGGGCCACTTCAACCTAGGCGGCCCTCTCCCTGTGAACCCGAGCGGCGGGTCGCTGGCCATGGGGGTCCACCTTGAGGCCACTGGGCTGGCCAGGCTCCTGGAGGCGGTGCTCCAGCTGAGGGGCGAGGCAGGGCCTCATCAGGTCAAGGGGGCCAGGAAGGCGATAGTGGCGACGTGGAGGGGGGTGCCAACGTACACGAGCGCGGTCGCAGTTCTGTCGGCAGGGTAAGGTGATGGGAATGGTCACGAACCTGTTCGTTAAGGACCGGGTCGCGATAGTGGGGGCCGGGATAACGACGTTCATGAGGAGGGCCCTTGAGACGCCGAGGGAGCTGGCCTGGGAGGCCGCCAGGATGGCGCTGGACCAGGCAGGGCTCACGCTGAAGGACGTAGACTGCGTCGTGATAGGCTCAGCGCCTGACACCTTCGACGGGGTGCACCTCAAGGGAGAGTACCTGGCCGACGGCTCAGGCGCCATCAGGAAGCCAATGACGAGGGTCTACGTAGGAGGGGGCACAGGGGTCTTCGTGCCGGTCTCCGCCTGGTGGCACGTGGCCAGCGGCCTCTGCGAGACCGTGTTAGCCGTAGGCGAGGAGAAGATGAGCCCAGCCCACCCGCACCCGCAGTACGTCTTCAGGTACATATGGGACCCGATAATTCACAGGCCCCTTGAGCCGAACCTCATATGGATATTCGCCATGGAGATGAGGAGGTACATGGCCAAGTGCGGCGCCAAGAAGGAGGACATAGCCTTGGTCAGCGTCAAGAACAAGAGGAACGCCCTTGACAACCCGGCCGCCCAGGTAGCGGCCAACATAACGGTTGACGACGTCCTGAAGAGCGAGACGTTGGTCTGGCCTGTGCAGGAGCTTGACATATCGCCCGTAACAGACGGCGCCGCGGCCCTCGTTATAACAAGCGAGAACGTGGCCAGGCAGGTGACGGACTCGCCGGTGTGGATAGAGGGGGTGGGGTTCACCCTGGACAACCAGCACTGGGAGAACAGGGAGCTGGCCTTCCCCAGGTACCTCAACTACGCCGCCAGGATGGCATACAGGATGGCCGGCATAGAGAGGCCCTGGAAGGAGATAGACGTGGCCGAGCCCTACGACCCGTTCGACTACAAGGAGCTCCATCACATAGAGGGCCTGATGCTGGCCAGGCCCTGCGAGGCCTGGAAGCTGCTCAAGGAGGGCTACTTCAACAGGGACGGCGAGCTGCCGACGAGCCCGAGCGGCGGCCTGCTGGGCGTCGGGAACCCCATAGCAGCGGCTGGCGTGATGAAGGTTGCCGAGCTGTTCTGGCAGCTGCGCTACGAGGCTGGGAAGAGGCAGGTCAAGAGGCCTGTCCACAGGGCTGTGGCCAACGCCTGGGGTGACCTCATGCAGGCCGGCACCGTTATAGTTCTTGGGAATTAGGGGTGAGAGCGTGAGCGTGTCCAAGCTTCCCGGGACGAAGCTCAGCTCGAAGGAGATGTACTCCCTGCCCGGCCTGGTGGAGAGCGCTCCGCAGGCCAAGTACGACTTCTCTGCTGGGCCCACGATATCGAGGTTCCTGCAGGGCCTGAAGGAGGGCAAGATACTGGGCAGGAAATGCCCTAGGTGCGGCAGGGTATACGTGCCGCCGAGGGACTACTGCGAGTACTGCCACGTGGCCCTGACGAACTGGGTCGAGGTGCCCGACACCGGCACGGTGCATACGGCTGTCGTGAGCTACATATCGGTGAGGAGGGAGAGGCTTGAGAAGCCTGAGGTAATAGGCGTCATAAGGCTCGACGTGCCTGGCTACCCGCCCAACGGCTATGAGTTCGCGGGCCTCTTCCACAGGCTGTGCGTGCCACCTGAGGAGGCCATGAGCGACGAGGTGATAGGCATGAAGGTGAGGGCCAGGTGGAAGCCGAAGGAGCAGAGGACGGGGTCAATCCTTGACATAGAGTGCTTCGAGCCTGTGAGGTGAGGGTGATGAGCTGGGACAAGCACGGGAGGCTCCACGATATAATTACCTGGCCTGAGAGGGAGGAAGTTGACAAGTACATCTACACGCCGGGCCTACACGGCCTCGAGCTTGCGAAGGCGCTGATGGACGGCAGGATACTGGGAATGAGGTGCAGCGACGGCAAGGTTTACGTGCCGCCTAAGACCTTCTGTCCTGACTACAGTCAGGGCGAGCTCGTTGAGGTCAAGGGGCCCTGGAGGCTGCAACACTACACAGTGGTCTACGAGGACCTCTACGGCAACAGGCTTGAGAAGCCCATAGTGGTGGGTGTCATAAAGCCCGATGACGCCGACTTGGGAATGATACACATCGTGAACGTTGACCCCTCAGCCGTGAGGCAAGGGATGACGCTGCGGCCTGTCTTCAGGCCCAAGGAGCAGAGGAAGGGCACGATACTTGACATAGAGTACTTCGAGCCCGCTTAGCCCCCCTAGGCCCCGAAGTTCTTTTCTTGAGCTTTGTACCACTCGAGGGCCTTCTTTAGCTCCTCCCTGCTGAACTCGGGCCAGAGCAGGTCGGTGAAGTAGAGCTCGGCGTAGGTGGTCTGGAGCGGGAAGAAGCCGCTGAGCCTCCTCATGCCGCCAGTCCTTATGACGAGGTCTATGGGCGGCACGCCAGCAATTAATGATGGCGCTCCCATCCCGAGGGCTATCATCCGCCTCTCCCACTCCCCGCTGTAGCATATCCCTAGGTGAAGCGAGCCCCCGCTGTAGCTGGCGGTCTCGGCCTCAAGGGCCATGGCCTCCTCCCTGGCGGCCCCTGAGACCAGGCCCAGGTCGCCAACCACCTTGACCCTTATCCTCTCGCCGTTAACCACCTCGTCCTTGCGGAGGTCCCTCAGCCCGTTGACCAGGAGCTCGTCAAGGACAGCCCTTTCCTCAGCCGACCTCCTGGTGCAGTTCTCGTAGCTCATCACGTAGACCACGGCGCGCCTTACCCCTTCGTCTAAGACCCACCTGAGGGCCTGCCTGAGCCTCTCATAGCCCTGCCTGTAGGCCTGAAGGTAGGTTAGGCCGTACTTCCTCGCGAACCTCCTGTTGCCGTCAGGTATTATGCCTATAACGCTTGGCAGCGTTTTCTAAGCCCCTAAGTAAAGCGAGCTGAAAGGATTATTTAAAAGGATTGCCCCAAAAGCTGGCCTCCTCCCCGCCCTAAAGGTGGGGAGGTTCCCCCCATCTGTTCGGGCCTACATCTGTCACCTGAGGGGCAGTCGGGGTGGCCAGAGATCCCCCCATCTTGCTGAGCGCCCTCCTCTCAATGTTCAGAACAGCTATGCTGTCCCTGTCGGCCTCAAGGCCGCACCTTGGGCACCTGAGCCTGCGGTAGCCAACCTCCACGAGCTCAGCACCGCACCTTGGACACGTTGTGGAGGTGCCAGCGGGTTCAACAACAAATAATGGTACTCCGTTCTTCTCGGCCTGCCAGTCTACCCAGAACGCCAGCCTCCTGTAGCCGAGCGCTATCAGGGCAGTCCTGTGGTCCTTTGGGAGCTTTCTAAGGCTCTCCACCAGCCCTGTAAGGTCCTCCCTGGCGACAGCCAGCTGGCTTTGCCAGCGATATAATCATGTGGGACGTCCTCCTGGCCCAGTCCTCTATGATGTTCCTTGCCTTCATGCGGAAGTGCCTTATTCTCCTCCTTATACCACTCCTCCTGAGCCAGGCCCTGTACTTTGGCGAGGAGTACTTCCCCTGAAGCCTTTCAGCAAGCCTCCTGTAGCGCAGGGCCCTCTCAACTGGCGTCTCAATTCTCTGCTCAACGTGTGAGTTACCTACAACGACCTGTCTCTCGTTCACGTCAACGGCAAGCACGCCCTTAGGGGCGTACTTGGCTGGCCTTGGCGCCCGCTTGGTCACATAAAGGGTGAACTCGCCGTCCCTGAACACAAGCCTGGCCTCCCTGCTAGGGTAGCTGTCATACCTCCTGTCCCAGCCGATTACCCTGAGCCTGTAGCCCCAGCCAGCTCCACATAGCCGCCTTTGACCCTGTAGTCCTGTTCGTGCGTCAGCCACATGCTCAGGCTCTTTACTGTGGGCATATCACCCCTCTTCGGGTTCCTGAGCCAGGCCTTGGCTATGGCGATGGCCTCCCTGTAGCAGTCCTGGGCAATCCTGGATGGCAGGCCGTACCTCTCCCTCAGGTCATTATACAGGAGCTTGTGGGCCTTGGTGAGGCTCAGGGCCCTGTTAGCTATTATTACCCTTACCGAGTAGTTGAGGGCGTCCCTGTACCTCCTCATGAGGTCCAGTATGGCCTGCCGTTGCTCGGGCTCAGGGCTGACCCTCATTCTAACCGTCAGGGTTAGCTCCCCCTCACCGCCCGCAGACATTTACTCCACCCTGTTCCTCTGGATGTCCACCTTCCTCAGGCAGTTAGGGCAGGTGGCGTAGCGGGTCTTCTTACCCTTGTAGTCCCAGACGTAGCCGCAGTACGGGCACCGTAGCTTTACCACTACTACCGCCTCCACTACTACTAACAGGGAAGACAAGGCCTTATAAGCTTTTCTACTCCATCCCCGACTTAAAAAGCAAGGCTTTCAGTTGTAACGGAGGCCAGAACAGCGGACAGGGCTGAGCTTGCAAGGCGCTTCATGTACGGCAGGGTAGTTGACATAGGCTGCAGTGACGGCCCCCGCCCTTAATGACGGGGGTTCTGCGCCCACTGGGGCCTTCCCTCACCTTTCAGGAGCCCCCACGGGCGCGGCATCACCGCTCAGGCCCCGCCGTCAGCCCCGGGGAGGCGCGGGCTCACTGCCTGCTAAGCTCGCCCGCGCCCAACGACAGGAGCAGATGTTATAGCAAAGGCCTATAAACGCTCATATCCTCCCCGCCCTGAGGGGTGAAGCCTCCTCCTTGGTGCGACAGGCCAGGTCTGTTAACGAAAACGTATAGCTGAAGGGTCCTTCAAAGGAGAAGGCGAAACGCGTGATGCGCGAGAAGGAGCTTGTTAGGCTGCTGGCCAGGGAGGCTGGGAACGTTGATCTCCTCGACGTCGACGCCTGGGGCCCTGACGGAATTGTAGTCAACATCGACGGCTACACAGCCTCAAGGAGCAGGCTTCCATTCATGAGCTGGGAGGACTGGGGGTACAAGGCCACGGTGGCGGCCGCCAGTGACGTCATAGTGGCCGGGGCCAGGCCCGTAGCCATAGCCTACAGCGTGGGCGCTGAGTCAATCGACGTCCTGGTCTCTGTAGCAAGGGGGGTGGGGCTCGCGTCCTCTGAGATGGGCGCAAAGGTCTACAAGGGTGACGCCAACAGGCTGGGCGGTGACGCCTGGATAGACGTGGCTGTCGTCGGCCTGAGCGACAGGCCCGTTAGGAGGTCCGGGGCCAGGCCAGGGGACGTGGTAGTCCAGGTAGGGTACCTAGGCTATGGCGCCGTCGCCTCCAGGGTGCTTGAGTCAAGGCTTGACCTCAGGGACGCGCCGAGGGAGGCCATTGAGAGGGCCAGGAGGCCCAGGCCGCTGAGCTGGGCCGCTGACCTTATAGCGAGGTATGCCTCGTCGGCCTCCGATAACAGTGATGGCTGGGCCCTGACGCTCTATAACATAGCGAGGGCAAGTGAGGTCAGGATAGACCTTGATGAAGTCATCGTGGACCCGGCCCTGAGGGGCCTGGTCTCTGAGGAGGAGGCCTTGTACAGCTGGGAGGACTACAACCTGGCCCTCGCGGTCCCCAGGGAGTCGCTTGACGCCTTGATCAGGGCGTGCCAGCCCTACTGCTGGGCCGTGGGGCGCGTCAGTGAGGGCTCTGGCGTCTACCTCAGGGGGAGGGTGGTGGAGGAGAGGGGCTGGTCGTGGTGGTGACCATCAGGGAGGAGAGGGTTAGGCGCGTAGCTGACGCCGTGAGGTCCTTAGGCCTTGAGGCGGTCCTGAGGCTTGAGGAGCTCCTCGACCCCCAGTACGCCGCCCTTCAGGGGCTCGCAGATGCCGTTGGGCGGGGCGCCGCTGCCGCCTACGCCGTCCTGGTGGCGGCTGTAAGCTACAGGCTGGCCATGAGGGGAGAGGAGTGGTGGTCCTGCGCCTCCCAGCTCCTCTCGGGCTACCCGCCCCCCAGGGACGTCGAGTCCCTCAGGGCTAACGTTGAGAGGTTCCTGGCCGAGTGCAGGGGCTCAATAATAGCCAGGGAGGCCAAGGTGTCAAGGGTCAGGAGGCTGGCGGCGGGCGCTAGGGACCTGCTGAGCCGCTTGCTCTCTGACGCCGACCTTCCCCTGAGGGAGCCAGGGAGGGTCCTTGAGGGCGTGGCGAGGGCGCTGGGCTCCGAGAGGGAGGCAAAGACCGTGGCCTTCTCCGTAAAGATGGCCTACTACGCCGCCAGGCCGAGAGGGTCCATGAGGCCCCTCAGCTTTGACCTCCCCATGCCAGTTGACGTGAGGGTCGCGTGCGTAAGCGTCGCCTCGGGCATCGTCGAGGTTAAGGCCAGCTACAGGGAGCTCGTCAGGGAGCCCCGCCCAGCCCAGCAGGCCTGGGCCGAGGTCTCAAGGCTGAGCGGGGTCCCGACCCCTCACCTTGACTCCCTCCTCTGGGTAGTCGGGTGGGCGCCGAGAGACCTACCTCAGGCCGAGGCCAGGGCCGCGATAGAGAGGAGGCTGAGGGAGGCCTCAATACCTCCTGAGGCCGCGAGAACCGTCGCAACCGAGCTGACATACGTGCCCTGCCGCTGAGCCATGAACCCTTAAATCCGATACCCTCATTCACCGACAGGGCGCGTAAGCATGGGCGTCTACCAGTACAGGGACATGAAGAAGTCCAGCGGCGGGCTGAGGTCGCTCCCTCACAAGAGGAAGAGGAGGTACGCCATGGGCGAGCCCTACGTGCCAACCTTGCTGGGCGAAGGCTACGAGGTCGTTAAGAAGAGGGCAAGAGGGGGCAACGTGAAGCTCTCGGCGAGGACTGTGAACGAGGCGATCGTAGCTAACAGGAAGGCGGGCGAGGTGAAGAAGGCCAAGATCCTTGCCGTGGTTAGCACGCCCGCTAACAGGGAGTACGCCAGGAGGAACATAATAACGAAGGGCACGATCATAAGGACGGAGCTCGGCCTAGCCGTGGTGACCTCAAGGCCTGGCCAGGACGGCCTGGTTAATGCTGTCCTCCTGGAGGAGCAGGCGGGGCAGGGCTCCTAGCCCTACTCGTCCTTGACGTCGTTTACAACTGAAAGCCTCGCCCTTCAGGGCGGGGATGGGTAGAAAAGCCTATAAGGTTCTGTCTTCCGTCAAGAGGATGGAACTTAGCAAGATGGGGGGATCTCTGGCCACCCCGACTGCCCCCCAGGTGACAGATGTAAGCCCGAACAGATGGGGGGAACCCTCCGCCTTTTAAGGCGGGGAGGAGGTCAGGTTAGAGGCCTCAGACCCCGTCCTTAGAGGGCAGGCTGTGCTAAGGTTTTTATGAGATAGTGAGACCCAGGGCGCGGGCGTCGCGAGATGTCCGTGACGTACCCTGTCTGGCACTGGGTTCACGAGTGGAGCACGCCTGGCACCGTCCACCTCCACTCCGTCAAGAGCGTCTACGCCTTTGGCAGGACCAGGTACCAGACATACCTCGTGGTCGAATTTGATGACCTCGGCAAGGCGCTAGTCATAGACGGCAAGGTTCAGTCAGCGGCCGTTGACGAGTTCGTATACCATGAGTCCCTGGTGCAGCCAGCCATGCTGGCCCACGGGTCCCCGAGGAGGGTCCTGATACTAGGAGGGGGCGAGGGAGCTACGGCGAGGGAGGCCCTCAGGTTCCCCAGCGTCGAGAGTGTGGTCATGGTCGACATAGACGAGGAGGTGGTGAGGGCCTGCAAGGAGCTCCTTCCCGAGTGGCACAGGGGCGCCTTCGACGACCCCCGCCTGCAGGTGGTGATAGACGACGCCGAGCACTACCTTAGGTCGAGCGGTGAGAGGTTTGACGTAATAGTTGCCGACCTAGTTGACCCGCAGGCCGGAGGGCCTGCCTGGAGGCTTTACACGAAGGAGTCCTACGAGCTCATTAAGTCAAGGCTTAACCCAGGAGGGGTCTTCGTGACCCAGGCCACGAGCCCGGTCCTGACCCCGAAGGTCCACGCGACCATCTACAACACTGTTAAGGCCGTCTTCAGGCACGTCACGTCCTACTACGTCTACATGAGGAGCTTTGAGGGCGTGTGGGGGTTCATAATGGGATCCGACGACGTCAACCTCGAGGTCCTGAGGGACCTTGACGTTGACCAGAGGCTCAGGTCGCTGAACGTCAGCGGCAACAGGTTCTACGACAGTGAGTCCCACAGGAGCATGTTCAACGTGCCCAAGTTCATAAGGGAGGCCCTAGCGTCAACCAGGGAGGTATCAACCCTTCAGAACCCCGTGTACGTGCCCGCTTGACCCCTTCCGCTAAGCCCTCACCCCTATTTTTCCTGGCAGGGTCCTCAGGGGTCTGAATGACCATAGTGTCGTTCATACAGCAGGTGACCCAGGAGGTCACGGCTGCCGCCTGGGCCCTCTTCGTGCTCACGTGGACGATAGGCTGGACCCTGAGGGGCGCCCCGATACCCCTTAGGGGGCTGAAGAGGGCCGGGGCGAGCTTCATCGAGGACTCCATATGGGCCGCCCTCTGGCTTGCCCTTGGCTCCACGATATTCACCTTCATAGTGTACGTAGTTAAAGTGGTGACAGGAGGCCCATGACGTACCTTGGGGACCTCTTCGAGATAGCCCTGAAGCTGGCCCTCCTGACCTTTTACCTCGGCGCCCTGGTCTACGCGCTGCCAATACCTGTAAGGGGGCTGAAGAGGTGGGGAGGGGTCCTGATAAGGGACTCCCTGTTCTCCTTCGCCCTGGCCCTCTCGCTCGGCGCCCTCACGGCCTTCGCCGACGGGCTGGCCAGGATGATGGGCGGCTCATGGGCTTTCTTCGACCAGTGGCTCACAAGCGGCCTTGAGCTGGTCCTATCGCTTAAGGTCGCCGTCTCAGCTATGTCATCCCTCACCCCTATATACCGGCCGGGTCGGCCCTCAAGGCCCTCCTGGGCCCCTTCAACGACGCCCTCACGGCAGACCTCCTCTTCCTTGTGACCCTCTTGGCGATGGAGTTCATAGTAAAGACGGCTGGGGCCCTCGTGACCCTGATAGGCCTCGTGCTCTTCTCCCTGCCCTTCAGGCTTGGCAGGGAGGCAGGCGCTTGGTTCATAGCGTTCGTCCTGGTCTTCAGCGTTGGCCTCCAGGTCCTGCCAGCGTTCGTGTCATCGATAGCCGAGTCGCCCCAGGTCAAGGTCTCGCCGTCGGGAGCCAACTGGGGCGTCACCTATGTAACCGCTAGGGTTCAGTCCGCCTACGGGACTCCCCTGGGCGACGCTGTCCTGGACCTCTACGTAATGAAGAACGGGTCGCCTGAGCTTGTGGCCCAGTACGTGACTGACCCGCAGGGGGAGCCCATAGACCCTTACGCTGGCCAGGCCGGGCTCATATCGCTTCCCAGCGAGGTGCCTGTCTACGCGTACGTGGTAGATGACGGCGTCGAGTCGCCCCTTGAGCCCTACCCCTACTCGGCGGCCAACTTCAGCGGCTGGGTGACTTTCACCTCGCCCTATATACTCTACTCCGACGGCCAGAACGTCATAGCCTTCACCAACCAGCCCAGCCTTGTCAACATGAGCCTCACAAGCTCAGGGGCCGTGGCGCGGCTCAACCTAAGCTATGGCGGGATCTTTGAGGTAAGGGCGCCCTCGAACTGCTCCGTGAAGGTGAGCTCTACGCAGGGGCTCGGCACGAGCTCATGGAGCTGGGACGGCATAAACGGTGACTCCTGGTACCTCCTGGGCCCTACTAACGCGACAGTCCAAATTAACGTGGGCCGCTGCCAGCAGGTCAAGGTCAGGGGGGTCAATACAACTGATTACGCTACTGACTTCTTTGGCCTCGGGGGCCTCTCGGTCAACTTACTTGAGGACTTCATAGTCTACTACTTTACGGTCCCCCTTATGTATGTGGCCGTGCTGACAACGATGACCTACGCCCTCGCCAGGCTTCTTGGTGGGAGGAGGGGCATACTGCCGAGGTTAGTCTGAGTTGGTCTCCGCATCAATGGCCTTTAATGTCTTCCTGGGCGCGGTGGCCGTGGCCACCGCTGCCCTTATGATAAGGAACCTGAGGTCAGCAGGTGAGCTGTCCCTGCCTGGGCTGAGGAGGGAGAGGGGCAGGGGACAGGGAGCGGAGCTGACAGTCTACGTGGACGGCAAGCGGCTTGTTGGCGTCCCCTACGTAGCTGAGGAGCTGCCCAGGGAGGGCCAGGACCTGACCCTCAGGCTGGCCAGGCTGGCCAGGTCTGCCAGGGTCTCGGTCACCTTCGTGAGCAGCATGTACTCCGTGAGGAAGAGCTCTGTCCTGAAGCTCCTCGAGGAGGAGCTCAGGAAGACCGAGTTCGCTTACACCGCGACCAGGCACGTCAAGTACAGGGAGAGGCTCGCCGAGCTGGAGGAGCTCTACAAGGACGTCATGAGGGCCCAGGTCCCCTATGTGGGAGGCTTTGCGTTCATAGTATGGGTGGACCCCGACGACAAGGATGCCGCCTTAGGCGCTGAGGCCTTCAAGGAGCTCGTTGAGGCCGAGGCCAACGTGAGGGTGAGGAGGGTTAAGGCTGACGAGCTCGAGACCCTGCTCACCTCGTCGAGGCCTACCTGGTTCAGCCAGGACTCGTGGGGACCCATGGTAGTAGGCCGAGACGTGATAAATGACGAGACTGGGGTCGTAATAGGGGAAGAGGTTGAGGGCCCCGGCAACCTTGTGATCCTCAGGTGGCCTGATGGCTTCAGGGTTCACCTTGGGGCCTTCGGGCCCACCGGGAGAGGGAAGACGGTCTTGCTCACAGGCCTGGCCTCGCAGCTCGTCTCGCTCTCGCACACGTTCGGCGACCCGACGGCCATTGTCGTCGTGGACCCCAAGGGCGACCTCGCTGACCTGCTGAGGGGCGTCGCTGACTCATACATAACTCCGTCCCAGGGCTCCTGCGTCCCCATAAGGAGGGTTGACGGCGTCGCTGAGAAGCTTGTGGAGAGCGCGAGAGAGACCGGGGAAGGCGCCGAGGTCCCGCTGTGCGTGGGCTCAGGCCTCAGCCCAGCGGGCCTCGTAGTCTACGACCTAAGGGGGTTACCCAATGAGCTGAGGAACGTCTACGGGTCCCTGATAGTGAGCTCGATAGCCCTCGAGGCCAGCGAGAGGGGGCTGAGGGGAAGGGTCGTGCTGATCCTGGACGAGGCCTGGAGGTTTGCTAAGGGCTCAGCTGTCCACCTAGAGTTCGCCCTGAGGGAGGGGAGGAGCAAGGGCCTCTACGTGATCTATGCCACCCAGCTGCCGACAGACGTCGGGAGGCCCATAGTTGACAACACTGGCTACAAGCTCGTCTTCGGCGGCTTCACGAACACTTACGTTGAGATGGGGGCCCAGCTGGGCCTCGACAGGCCTGAGCTCCTTAGGTCGCTTCCTGTAGGCGAGGCCCTGATGGTCGACGAGGTCGGCAGGGCAAGGCACGTTAAGGTCCTGGACTTCTCCAAACCGTTTAAAAACCTCGCCCGCCTCGCAGGTGAAGGCGAGGGCGTCAGATCAGATGGGGAAGAGCCTAAGGCAGCAGAGGGCAGGAAAGGGGTCACCGACCTTCAGGAACCCAGACCACATACACCCAGGCCCAGCTAAGTACCCGCCGCTGAGCGACAAGACCCTTGAGGGGGTCATTAAGGAGCTTGTCCACGACCCAGGCAGGTACGTTCCCCTGGCCCGCGTCGTTCTGGCTGACGGCACCGAGTTCCTGACGCCGGCCGCCGAGGGCACCTACGTGGGCCAGAGGGTCATGGTGGGGCCAGACGCCGAGCCCTCCTTCGGCAACGTGCTGCCTCTCTCCAAGATACCCGAGGGCACCCCTGTCTTCAACTTAGAGCTCAGGCCGGGGGACGGGGGCAGGATCGCCAGGAGCTCAGGCAGCTACGCGATAGTCCTGAGCAAGTCGGACTCCAAGGTCAAGGTCCTCCTCCCGAGCAAGAGGGAGAAGGAGCTCGACGGGAGGTGCAGGGCCACCATAGGCGTCCCAGCAGGGTCCGGCAGGCTTGAGAAGCCCCTGTTGAAGGCAGGCGCCAGCTTCTACAAGTACAGGGTCAAGGGCACTAAGTGGCCAACTGTGAGGGGCGTGGCCATGAACGCCGCCAACCACCCGTTCGGAGGCGGCTCCCACCAGCACGAGGGAAGGCCTACAGCCGTCTCCAGGAACACGCCCCCAGGAAGGAAGGTGGGCCACATAGCCGCCAGGAGGACAGGCAGGAGGAAGCGTTAGCTCTGCTGCCCCTCCAGCTCCGCAACCTTCCTCGCTATGGCTATGACCTTCTGGGCCACCTCCTCAGCGCTCCTGCCGAACACGAAGGCCCCTGGCTCCTTGCCGAAGTCGCCATAGTCGTAGATCACGTCGACGGGTCCCCCTGACCTCTCTAGGGCCCTCCTAATGCCCCAAGGTATTGACCCTCCCTCGGCCTCCTTGACCTCCTTAGGCTCCTCGCGCCTGTCATAGTATGAGGTCCTGAGCCCCAGCGAGTGAACGGCCTTAGCTATTAGGTCGTTGAGGGCTATGTTGGCGGCCGCCCTGTACTCGGGGTAGAGCTCCATGAACGTGAGGATCGCCCTGGCCACGTGGCTTGAGGCGCCAGGCCTCGGATCGCCGTGTATCACCAGCCTGTCCCTGAACCTCGTTATCCTCCCTGGCACGGCAATTACGTCATCTGTCGACCTTGAGTACGGGGACTCTACGGCCACCCCAAAGTTCATAGATATCTCTGGCACCAGCCTGCTGACCTCACGCTCGTTCTGCTTAAGGGCCTCCAGCACCCTCTCAAGCTCCTCTATTGCCAGGTACCTCTGGGCCGGCACGTAAAGCCAGGCAACCGGGTTGACCGGGCCGTGGCCCTTGCCAAGCCTTAGGCCATAGTCTATGGCAACCGTTACGAGCTCCTTGGCCTTGGCCACCGCGTCAGGCACGCTCAAGCCCTTGGCCAGGAACGCCGCTATGGCGGCGGAGAAGGAGCACCCAGTCCCATGTGTTGTCGTGGTTTCAATCCTCCTGGCCCTGTACTCGTAGAAGCCGCCGTTATAGTACATCACGTCCACTGACTCGGGCCCCGAGAGGTGGCCACCCTTCACTACAACCGCCTGGGCCCCTGTCATATCAGCTATGGCCTTAGCTGCCCTCCTGGCAGAGTCCACGTCAACGACCTTAACCCCTGAGAGCCTCTCGGCCTCAGGAGCGTTGGGGGTCACAACGGTAGCCCTGGGCAGGAGCTCCCTAACTAACGCCTCTATGGCGTCATCCTTGAGCAGCTGGGCTCCGCTCTTAGCGATCATCACAGGGTCTACCACTAACGGGAAGTCGTAGGACCTCAGCTCGGCGGCCACGGCGCTCACAATCTCCCTGTTGCTCAGCATCCCCGTCTTAGCGGCGTCAACCCCCATGTCCTCATGGACGACCCTTATCTGAAGCCTCACCATGTCAGGCGAGACGTCATAGATGCCGGCCACCTCGTAGGTGTTCTGGGCCGTGACGCTGGTCACGGCCAGCGTGCCGTGGACGCCCGCCACCGCAAAGGTCTTCAGGTCAGCGGCTATCCCAGCGCCTCCCCCGCTGTCAACGCCCGCTATGGTCATGGCCACGGGCAAAGGCTTACCCGCCCTCATGCCCCCTCACCATCTCAAGGGCCCTGAAGAACAGGGGCCAGAAGGGGTCCTGCCCGGGCTGCCGTATAAGCCTTTCAGAGCCGTCATCAACCAGGTAGACCCCCTTGCCCTCGACGACCTCGCCTATGACCGCGGCCTCTATGCCCCTTGACCTGAGGAGCTCCAGGGCCCTGTCCTCGAGGCCCCTCCTGACGGCGGCTATCAGCGTCCCCTCGCTGATTGACGCGAAGGGGTCCACCTTAATCCCCGTGAGCTCCGAGAAGGCCTCTAAGACCTTCATTACGTCGTCCCTTACGAAGAGCTTCTCCCTGAAGACCCTTATGGAGACCCCGCTCGCCTCAGCTACGTCGTTGAGCGCTCCCCAGACGCCGTACTCGGTCGCGTCGTGCATCGCCGTCACGCCGTCCTTTAGGCCAAGCTGGGCCAGGGTGAGGGCGTCGTCGACTACTGACTGAAGCCAGAAGATCTCCTGGGCCCTCCTCGCGAACTCCTTGCCGTAGCGCCTCTCAAGGACCTCAGGGAACATTGAGGCCAGTATGCCCGCGGTCTCAACGGCGGCCCCCTTAGTCATTATCACGACGTCACCAGGCCTCGCCATGGCTGAGGTCACGAAATGGTCCCTCTTGGTGACGCCAACCATGACAGCCCCTCCTATCATGGGATAGTCAACTCCTCCGTACCTCCCCGTGTGGCCGGCCACTATCGTAATCCCAAGCCTCCTGCACTCGTTATGTATTGCCCTCCAAAGCCTCTCGAGCTCCTCGTCAGTCATCCTCAGGGGCAGGTTTAGGTCAATGAAGAGGTACCTCGGCGGGACCCCTGAGACCGCACGTCGCTGGCCAGTATGTGGACTGCGAACCAGGCGCTCTTCTCCCACCCGTACTCAGGCACCACGTAGACTGGGTCTACCTCGAATATGAGGTCATAGTCACCGATCCTCACGACTCCAAAGTCGACACCAAACTGAGGCCCCACTATTACTGAGGCGTCCTCGGCCCCCAGGTTTGGAAATATGACCCTCTCGAAGAGCCCCCTGTTCACCTTACCTATGACTGGTGCTGCCATGAGGCCACCTCATTACCACTGTAAGTAGTAACAGGGCCATTAAAATGCCTTGCTATAAAAGTCAAAGGCTTTAGCTCAATGCTATGAGCCCACTAAGAACTGGGCAGGCCTCTGTCAGCGCCCGTTTAGATAACCTCCTTTAAAGGCCTCCAACATTACAGCGAAGCGACTTGAGGCCAAAGGCGCTTTACGTGAGCTCCAGCGTCGGCCTGGGCCACGTGACGAGGGACTATAGGCTCTCCCGCCTCCTTGACTGGGCTGACATCACGTGGCTCACGGCAGGCAGAGCGCTTGACTACCTGAGGGCGAGGGGCGAGAGTGTTCACGAGCTGTCATATGAGCTGAGGAGCCTGGGCGACTCACTGATGAACGTAATAAGGGGCTGCAGGGTAACTTACTCGCCCCTTGGCCTCCTGAGGCTCTACAAGGACCTCAGGCACAACGCTGACCTGGTCAGGGACCACCTTGACCTAGAGGCCTATGACCTGGTTATAGGCGATGAGCCCTGGGAGCTCATGATGAGCGGCCTGAAGGTCCCTGAGAGGTCTGTCCTGATAACTGACATAACGTCCCTGGGCAGCTCAGACAACCTCATAATGAGGAGGGTGAACTCCTGGATCAGGGCTAAGTTCCTTCAGTTCAGGCTCAGGTTTAACGTCAGCCTCTGGGACAGGGCCGAGGGCTTCCTGTCGCCCGGCCAGCTGGCGACCCATGAGGCCTACCCGACGCCAAGTGACGACGATCTCATCGTGATAAACCTGGGCGGCACCGACGCAGGGAACTCGGCAGCTGAGGCCATATCAGCCCTGCTCGAGGCCAGGGGGCTCAGGACAGCGATAATAGGCGGCCGCAGCTTCAGGCCGAACCCTGTTGACGTGATAGCCAGCGCGAGGGCCCTCGTGACCCTGGCTGGCTACTCAAGCCTCGTGGAGGCCTCGATGCTCAGGAAGAGGGCCGTCATACTGAAGATAGGCGGCCACTTCGAGCATGAGGAGAACGCCAGGGTCTTCGAGGGGAGGAGCGGGTACAGGGTCCTGAGCTGCGACAGGGCGACGCCAGAGGAAGTGTACAGGGCGTTAAGCGAGGTCCTCGGTGAAGAACCTGACCCGCCGGCCGTTAATGACTCAGCGCAAGAGATAGCGTCCATGATAAGGAGGCTGACTAAATAATGGCGTCAGCCTTAACTGAGCGGGCTTATGCTAAGGGATTTTAGTTAAGTCGACGCTACCAGCGCGGTGCTGAACTTGGGGCTGACCGAGCAGGACCTCGTGGCGGCCTTCTATGAGATGGTTACGACCGCCGCCACGAGCATCCCTGAGGACGTCTATAAGGCCCTGAGGGAGGGTTACGAGAGGGAGACCAACCCCATCGCCAAGAGGCAGTTAGGGGCCATACTGAAAGATATAGAAATCGCCTGCAGCCGTAAGGTACCTATATGTCAGGACACCGGCACACCCTACTTCTTCTTCGAGATGGGGGAGAACTTCCCGCTCAGGCTGGGCGCCGTGAGGGCCGCCGTGGAGGCCGTGAGGAGGGCCACAAAGGACGGCTACCTGAGACCTAACGCCGTGGACCCCTTCTACAAGAAGAACAGCGGTGACAACACTGGCAGGTACATACCGTGGATACACATAGACCTGGTCGAGGGCGACCAGCTGAGGGCGTGGTTCATGACTAAGGGGGGAGGGAGCGAGGCGCCGGCCACGCTGATAATGAGCGAGCCCATACTAGGCTTCGAGAAGCTGAAGTCAGGCGTCATAGACACCATAGTCAAGTACGGCCCCCTGCCCTGCCCCCCTGTCATAGTTGGGGTAGCTGTGGCCGCAGGGGCCGACATAGCCCTGACGCTGGCGAAGAAGGCCCTCCTGAGGCCCATAGGCGAGAGGAACCCTGACCCTAACATAGCTAAGCTGGAGGTGGAGCTGCTCAATGCGCTCAACAAGCTAGGCCTCGGCCCCCACGGCTTCGGGGGAGGCGTGACGGCCCTTGACGTGAAGATAGACTACGCCTACAGGCACCCGGCCACGTTCGCCATAGGCATAGTAACTAGCTGCTGGGCCACGAGGAGGGCCTCGGCCATAATAAGGCCTGACGGCAGCTGGGAGCTGACAAGTAAGCACATTAGGTACGTCGGGGGTGGATGCACCCTATGAGCGCCAGGGAGTTCCACCTCAGGACCCCGCTCTCGGACTCCGACGTAGAGAGGCTCAGGATAGGCGACATAGTTTACCTCAGCGGCACCGTCGTCACGGCCAGGGACGAGGCCCACGAGCTGGCCCTTGAAATACTGAGGTCGGGAGGCCAGCTGCCGGTCGACCTGAGGGGGCTCGCGCTCTACCACTGCGGGCCCGTAGCGGTGAAGCAGCCTGACGGCAGCTGGAAGGTCATAGCGGCCGGGCCCACGACAAGCATGAGGATGGAGAGCGTTGAGCCTGAATTCATAGAGAGGACCGGGGTGAAGATGATAATAGGCAAGGGCGGCATGGGCCCGAGGACCGCTGAGGCCATGAGGAAGTTCAAGGCCGTCTACGCCGTCTTCACCGGCGGCGCGGGGGCGCTGGCAGCCGAGGCCATAAAGTCTGTTAAGGCCGTCCACTGGCTTGACAAGCTTGGCATGGCTGAGGCCATGTGGGTCTTTGAGGTCGAGGAGTTCGGCCCCCTGACGATAACGATAGACAGCACCGGGGCCAACTACTACGAGACGAGGCTGAGGGAGGTAGCTGAGAACGCGAGGGCCGTCAAGAGGGAGCTGGGGCTTCCAGCCGAGGAGTGAGCCCGCCAGTAAGGGACCTCTTCACTAGGGCGTAAGCTAACGACCTGGCAGTCCCAGCGGCCTCGCCTGGCACCCCGCTGAGCCCTATCAGGTGGTCAACCCTGCCCCTCAGGAGCAGCTCCATGGCCTCGCCAGGGCTAAGACCCCTGCTCTCCAGGTAGAACAGCTGGTCCCCCGGCAGCCTGTACTGGGCGGCCCTATGGGAGGCCACGTTAACGTCACCTGTCTCTATCCTCATCATAGGCATCGTGTAGGCCCTCGCCTGCTCGTCAAGCAGGAGCGCCTCCACGATGAACCTTGACGAGGAGCCCGCTGCCTGAGGCGTCAGGATCGCCGTGCCCCTGACGGAGACTAGCGAGGGGCCGGAGGCTACGCCGAGCCCGTAGACGTCGGCGGAGGAGTCCCTGCCCCCCTGAACTGTATCTACCAAGTTGTCAACTCTGGCGGCGCCCCATGAGAACGTGAGGGAGGCGTGCGTGAGCCTCGACCGAGCCGCCATCACCGTCTGCTCATCGACCCTCTCAACGGCCGAGGGCGAGGCAACCACAAGCGAGGAGAGGGAGGCCCTGACGCCGACGGCCCTCCTGATGAGATAGGCCGTGGGCCACCTGGGGTCGGGCTCCGCCACTATGAGGACGCTCGCCCTGGCGCCTTCCTTGACCTTCACCTCAACGCCTGTCGAGCCCGGGGCGCCCCTGGGCGCGTATATTATGACGTCAGCCTCGGCCCTCTCAGGCACGTTGATGACTAGGTGCTGTGAGGCCCAGGCCTCGCCCGTTGGCCTGCAGAGGGCCACCCTGAGCCTGCCCTTGGCATCAACTAGGTGAGCGCCCTCAAGCCTAGCCACGTGCTCGCTGTAGAGCCTGGAGGCCCTCAGGTCAAGGAGCGTCTCGTCAATGTCGTAGTTGTAGTCGGACCCGCAGGGCCCAAGGACTAGGTCCCACTCCCCCCTGGGCCTCTCATAGCTCACCTGGCCCGGCCTGTCAAGGACCTCCTCAAAGCTCCTCCAGTCCGTGTAGTACTTGGTCACCGGCGAGTCTGCGACCTTCTGCCACGGCGTCACCTTTGAGTACTCGAGCGCCCTCGCCCTCAGCTTGTTCACAGCCTTTCACCCAACTGAGCCGAGCTCGCTGAACTCGAGCTCTATGACCTTCAGCAGTATGCTTACGGTCTCCAGCGGCAGGCCCCTCAGGACGTCCCTTATGAAGCCGCTCACTATCATGGCCTTGGCCTCCCCCTCCTTCACCCCCCTTGAGGCAAGGTAGAAGAGCTGGTCCTCCCCCAGGCGCCCAACCGTGGCCTCATGGGTTACCTCAGCTGTAGGCTCGTCTACCTCGTTCCTCGGCAGCGTGTAAGCCCTGCTCTCCTTGTCAAGTATTAGGCTGTCGCACTGGACGTGGGACAGGCTGTTGGTAGCGCCCCTCAGGACCTTGACGAGGCCCCTGTAGGTGGCTATGCCGCCGCCGGAGCTTATGCTCTTAGATATTATCAGGCTCCTAGTGTTCGGCGCCGCGTGGATCGCCTTAGCGCCCACGTCCTTTATCTTGCCTGGGCCGTTAGCTATACCTATCGATATGTTCTTCGTCCTGGCCCCTGGGCCCTTGAGCACCGTGGTGGGGTAAGTTAAAGTTATCCTGCTCCCTATGCTCCCCTCGACCCACTCCACGCTGGCCTCCTCCTCCGCTATGGCCCTCTTGTTGTTGAAGTTTACGATGCTGCCGCTCCAGTTCTGTATAGTGGTGAAGTGGACCTCAGACCTCCTCTTAGCATATATTTCCACCATCCCGTCGTGGAAGCTGAACTTCTTGAGCACCGGCGCGGCGCAGCCCTCTATGAAGTGCATGTAGCTCCCTTCGTCAGCGACTATGAGGGTGTGCTCAAACTGGCCCTCCATCTCGCCGCCTATCAGGAAGAACGCCTCGACAGGGTTGATGACCTTGGTCCCAGGCGGAAGGTAGACGAAGGCCCCTCCGCTCCAGAGGGCGTAGTGAAGGGCTGCGAACTTGTGATCAGCCATGGGGAAGACCCTGCCGAAGTACTCCTTTACGAGGTCCGGGTACCTCTTGACGGCCTCATCCATTGACAGGAAGACCACGTTCTTTTTCTTCAGCTCCTCCTTCACCCTCGTTATCACGTTCTCGCTGTCGAAGACCGCCGTGAGGCCCGAGAGGACCTTGGCCTCAGCCTCAGGCAGGCCAAGCTTGGCGTAGGCGTCCCTCAGCCAGTCGGGGAGCTGGTCCCAGCTCTCTGCGGCCTCCACCTTAGGCCTCACGTAGGCAGCTATCTCATCGAGGTCAACGCTCTCAACGCCCTCAAGCCAGTTAGGCGCCGGCAGCTTCTCGAAGGTCTCAAGGGCCCTGAGCCTGAGAAGCCTCATCCACTCGGGCTCGCCCTTAGACCTAGAGATCTCCTCGATTAGGTCCCTCGATATCCTGCCCCTTATCTCAACCTCCTTAGGATACGGCATCACCCTGCCGAGCACGCTCCCCTCGCTCAGCTCTATTACCTCGCGTAGCTCCCTCTCCCTCGCCACCCTGACCGGCTCGCCCATTTACGACACCTCCTTCAGGAACGACTCGTAGCCCTCCTTAAGGACCCTCCTGACGAGCTCGTAGTCCCCCTCGGCCACTATGCGGCCCCTGTTAAGGACATACGCCCTGTCAGGCCTCACGAAGTCCGCTATGCTGGCCTGGTGAGTTATTACAAGGACGCCCACCCCTGACCTCTTCATCTCGGCTATGGCCTCACCTATGACCTTTACGCCGTCAACGTCCAGGCCGCTGTCCGGCTCGTCGAAGATGGCATACCTTGGGTTCATGGCTAGGACCTGCAGGACCTCGGACCTCTTCCGCTCTCCCCCGCTGAAGCCCACGTTTACCTCCCTCTCCAACATCTCGTCGCTCAGCCCCAGCTGCCTGGCCTTGGCCCTGGCCCATGAGAGGAACCTGGGGTCAACGTAGCTCAGGTCGAAACCCTTGACCCTTATGGCGTTTATCATGTTCAGGAGGTAGCCGAGCCTCACGCCAGGCACCTCAATAGGCGACTGGAAGGCGAGGGCGAGCCCCTTGAGGGCTCTTTCATAGGCTGGCAGCCCGGTCAGGTCAACCCCGTCGAGCTCTATTGAGCCCTTCGTAACCTTGTACCTGGGGTGACCCATAACGGCGTAGGCCAGCGTGGTCTTGCCACTGCCGTTGGGACCCATTAAGACTACGGCCTCACCCCTCTCAACTCTTAGGGTTACTCCCCTCAGCACCTCCTTGCCCTCAACCTCTACGTGAAGGTCGTTGACGCTCAATGGCATCTCTAAGGCCCACATCTTTAACGCAGTTAAAGTTTAAAAGCACGTGTCCAGTACGAGGGGGAAGACCTCACCCTTCAAGGCGAGAAGGAGGTCTGTGAGAGCTCAAGCGCTTCTGCACGTGCTTAGCTATAGCCTCCGCGCGGCTGATGGCCACTGATGGCTTCCTAGTGGGCAACCTCGTACTCACTGTAGGCCACGCTTCGACAAAATGGTCTTGACTAAGAACCTCGAGCTCAGCACATAATTGACCTCAAGGCGGCCTTTAATAGTTTGGACAAAATAATAATTATACAAACCCTTTTAAGGCAGCGTAAAGTGATATATCAGCAGAAAAGGCTTAGTGGTGTCAGGCTTGCGGGGCTATAAGGTAGTCCTGACGGCTGAAGGCGCCACAGCAAGTGACACGCTGGGGGCTAGCGTCGCCGGCTTCATAAGCGCCCTGCCTGACACCTACATAAAGCCCGTCATAAGGAAGCTCTACTTCAGGGTCCCCTCAAAGGACGGCAGGGCCCTGAGGGCCCCCTACGGCCTCGCCAAGGTGGAGGCCTCGCTCGTGCAGAGTGGCGTCGTCAGCAGGGATGACGTAGTTATAGCCAGCCCCTACGAGCTTGAGAAGGTCATAGGTCCTGAGACGAAGGTCCTGGGAATTTACGTCATGGACCCCCTCGGCCTCAGCTTTGGGAGCGGCATAACCTACTGGATACTCAGGCTCGCAGGCCTTCCCTATAGGGGCATTCCGTTCATAGCGAGGTCCTTCCTTGACGTGATAACGCACCCGGCCGTGAAGGCCCACAGGAGCCACCTTAAGGTAGTTGTCGGGGGGCCGGCCACATGGCAGCTTACTGATACGGGCTACCACAGGAAGCTCGGCATAGACCTGGTCTACGAGGGAGAGTTCGAGAGCCTTGGCCCTTCAGTCTTCAGGAGGCTCCTGGCCAGTGAAAGCCTACCCCCCGTGATATCGGCTCCGCCGGCCAAAATTGAGGACGTGCCAACCATACTGACTCCCTCGAACGGGGGAATAGTAGAGGTCACGAGGGGCTGTGGCAGGGGCTGCACGTTCTGCACGCCTAACCTAAGCGGCGCCATAAAGTCGTTCCCCTTCGAGGGCCACATAGAGAAGGAGATAAGGCTCAACATAGAGGTCGGCAAGATGAAGGACGTAAACTTGCACAGCGACGAGTTCTTCAGGTACGGGGCTAAGGGCATAGAGCCAGACCCTGACAAGGTG
>JC3A454_103226_pt1 | contig 76875 bp, 75 predicted proteins | sample YNP_Site_4_FD_22002 | JGI IMG/M metagenome (IMG submission 22002) | reverse complement strand
ACCTCCTGGGGGGGGTAGCTGAAGTTCTCAGGCTATAGTAAAGCTGCAGGATAACGTACTGTACAGCTGTGGCCCACGGCCATAACGCTGCCATTTATGAACGTGGAGTTAAGTATGAGCTCTTCGGAGAAGTTGTCCACGCTTACCAGGTAGCCCTTGTTTGTCCCCACGGCGTTCTCGTAGAGCTCCCTCGCCTCGGCCAGGACCTTCTCCGCGTAGCCCAGCACAGTGGAGTTCTGGGCCGCGGCGGAGGCGTTGGTGAGGCCCCCTGGGACGCGCTGGGGCTGCCTGTAGGTGAACGCGAGGTAAAGGCCGGCGAAGGCGGCGACTACAATGATAACGATGGCGAGTAGACCTCTGAAGTTCACAGTTTCACCTCGCTAACCACCATAACCCTCCCTGGTCCTAGCCCTCAACCCCTTTAAGGCTTGCGTCACGAGGCGGGGGACCCTGAGCCCCAGGCAGCTGAGGCCCCGTTCTAAGCGCCCTCTGCGTGAAGGTAGTCCTCGCTGAGCACCGCCGAGCACAGTATTGCGGAGAAGACTATCATCAGGTCCCTCACGGCGTCGTCGACCTTTGACAGCACAGCCGCCTCCTTCGGGTCCTGGCTTGAGCCCAGCAGGTCCTCTAGCCAGGCGGAGAGCGAGAGGGCCGTGAGGGAGGCCTCGTGGAGCCTCTTCACGCTCGGCTGCGCCACCATAGCGCTCACCATTGGTATCAGGTCCCTCAGCTGGCCCGCCACCTCTGCCACCCTGCTCGACCTGAGGGACCACCTCTGGGCAAGCCTTAGCGCCTCGAGGAGCACGTTCCCCACGACCCCGAGCACGGCCGTGCCCACCATGGTGCCCTGGACCCTGGTGTCTATGACCCCCTCGCTCACCGAGCTGACCACGTGCCTCATTATCAGGTGCTGGTACTTCAGCAGCTCGGCAGTGGCGACCTCAACCTCGTCGCTGCCAAGCGCCTCCCCTGAGGAGGCCCTCCTGAGAAGCTCAGCTATGTTGCCAACGGCGGAGCCAAGGCCCTTTATCGCCATCTTCGGGTCCGCCCTGCTGTCGTCAAGTACTATCCTGACCGAGGCCCTCTCGCTGTCCAGCTGCGTCACCTCAAGGCCGAGGAGCCTCATGGAGGTCTGCTTTAGCTGCTTCAGGCCCTCCTCCCCCATCCCCTTCAGGTCCATGACGACGTCGTTCAGGTTGTTCACGTAGAGGCAGGTGAGGGCCGCGGAGGCGAGCTGGGGCATGGCTAGCTTGTAGGCGTCGAAGCGGTAGCTCCTCCTGGCCTCGGAGGGCTGGGCCGGGACTATCCTGAGCCTGTCGCCCTCGTCTATGACGTAAACTAGGTCGCCCGGCTTGAGGCCGTGGGCCTCGACCCACCTCCTGGGCAGGGTCACGACAAGGGAGGAGAGGCCTAGGCGCTGGAGCTTCCTGGGCGCGACGCTCAAGGGCTTCACCATATATACCTGTAAGTTCGAGAATTAGCATGTATTGGGCAATATAAAACCCTGCGTACTGAGCCAAGAGGAGGAGCTTGACGATACTGGGCGACGAGGTCAAGGGCTTCACCACTGGCCCCCTGCCGATGGGGTGCAGCCTCTGCTTCGCCGGCCTCAAGGCCGTCATCTTCATAACTGGGGTCTGCGACGAGGACTGCTACTACTGCCCCATAGACATGAGCAGGTGGGGCAGGCCAGTCATTTACGTGAACGAGGAGAGGGCCACTGACCTAGACTCGGTGATAGCTGAGGTCCAGAGGCAGGGCGCGAGGGGGGCCAGCATAACCGGAGGGGACCCGCTCGCCGACCTGCCCCTGGTCCTGAGGCTCGTCAGGGCGCTCAAGTACGTCATGGGGGATGGCTTTCACGTACACCTCTACACGCCGGGGAGGCACGCGACCCCTGACGCCCTAGTGGCCCTCTGGAGAGCCGGGCTTGACGAGATAAGGTTCCACCCTGTCAAGAGGGAGTACTACAGGGCAATTGAGCTGGCCGCCAGGCTAACAGGCATGAGGGTTGGGGCCGAGATACCCATAGCGCCAGGGCTTGAGGGCTGGGCCATGGAGGTCATAAGGGCAGTCGAGGAGGCGGGGGGCTCCTTCGTCAACATGAACGAGATGGAGTTCTCCGACTCCAACTTCCAGAGGCTTAGGCTGAGGGGCCTCAGGCCCTCAAGCTCAAGGTACCCAGCGGTGGAGGGCGCCCTTGAGGCGGCCCTGAGGGTAATGAGGTGGGCCGCTGAGAACTCAAGGGTCACGGTCCACTACTGCCCCGCCTTGTACAAGGGCCTCATACAGGTCAGGAACAGGTTCAGGGTCACGGCAAGGAGGGACCTGAGGTGGTTCGAGGCCCCGACCCGCGACGGCCTGGTGGTGAGGGGGGAGGTGCTGAGGGACGGCGAGGTAATAGGCTACTTCAACCCAAGGGAGCCGCCGAGGCCTGAGGAGGGCCTTGAGTACAGGGTGCTCGTAAGCTACCCAACGAGCTCCAGGGAGCCGGTCATATGCGAGAGCGCCTCCCAGGACCCCAGGGAGGCCGTCAGGGACTGCCTAGGTGAACGGGCTTGAAGGTGGTCAGGTCGCTGGTCGAGGAGGCCCAGAGGAGGGCCGTCGGGAGGAGGCTGAGGAGGGCCATAGTGGGCAGGTACGCCCTGGTGGTACTTGACGACGGCTCGGCCGGGCTGGCCTACGTGGACTGGGACTGGGTCAAGCCCTTCAGGCCCTACAAGGAGCCCCCTGGGGACGCCGAGGAGGCCGTGTCGCTAGCGCTGTCCTACGACCCAGTTGAGGCGGCCATAGGGGTAGCGACAATAAACGCCCTGGCTCCGAGGGAGGGCCTGACAGAAGCCGACCCCCTTGACCTGGTCAGGCTGAGGGAGGGGGCCAGGGTAGGGCTTGTAGGCTACATAAGGGGCTACGTGAGGAGGCTGAGGGAGAGGGCGGAGCTTTACGTCTTCGAGACCAGGCCCTACGAGGAGGACTTCGTCTACCCCTGGTACGCCGAGGAGGAGCTCCTGCCAAGGATGGACCTGGTAATAGCCACTGGCGTAACGGTGGTCAACAAGACCATAGACAGGATAGCTGACCTCGTCAGGGGACCCCTCCTGATAGTGGGCCCCTCGACGCCCCTTTGGCCCGAGGCCCTGGGAGGCCACGAGGGCGCCCTCGGAGGGTCCCTGGTGAGGGACCTCGACGCGGCTGTCAGGATGGTCGAGCTGGGCTACGGGGCCGAGCACCTCCTGAGGCAGAGGGTCCTGGAGAAGGCCACGTTGTTGGTGGGAATCAACAAGTCTTAAGCCTTCCCTGAGGATAGCTATCCTGGGGAGACCTTTGAGGCTCCCCAAGGTGGCCCTCTCCCCCGGCCAGGCAGGAGGGCCTCCTTACTCGGCCACGATAGAGGCCATGATATGGCCCGGGGTCAGGGAGAGGGTCAACGTCAGGCTGCTCGCCAGGAGGCCGGAGAGCGCCTGCTGCAACAGGCGCGAGAGGCTCCCGGACGGCAGGCTGACCTACGTCGTGACCCTCTACAACAGGGGGCAGCCGTTCGCCAGCGTCTACCTTGACGCCAGCTGGCTCAGGTCATGATGTAAACTGCGTCCTTGCCAGCGACCCCGGCCCTGGCCCAGCCGGGCGGGAGCTGAGGGGGCTCTCCCAGCTTAACTATGGCAGTAGCCAGGGCAGACCCTGAGACCCTCTCCAGCTCCCTCAGGGCCTCCTCAGGCCTCTCGAGCAGGTTTACGACAGAGAAGGAGTAGCCCACGTCGAAGGCCTTGTCCACGAACGGCAGGCTGTAGGCGTCTCCCTGTATGACAGCGCATTTCCCCCTACAAAGGGCCAGGGCCCTCTGCCTAGCCCTCTCTAGCATGCAGCCGCTTACGTCAACGCAGACGTAGAGGTCGACAACCTCAAGCAGCCCCTCCCTCGCCATGTACTCCATCAGGAGCCCCGTCCCGCAGCCCACGTCAACGACTCTGCCGCGGGGCCTCAGCAGCCTCAGGGCCGCCTCGTACTTCTCGAGCTGCTCTGAGAGGTAGAGCTCGTCATAGGCCTCGCAGCCCGCCTCGTACCTCTCAACCAGCTCCCTGTCTGACGCCCTGCCCAGCTCAACCACCGCCCGCGGCCATTGAGTAGGCCTCCCTTATCGCGTCCTGCACCCTGTTAAGGACGTCAAGGGTCGTGACGTTCTCGCCCCTCTCGCTCACCGCCAGCTCCCCCGCCCTGCCGGAGACCCAGGCAGCGGCCGCAGCTATGTGGAGCGGGTCAAGGGTCTTGGAGAGGGCGACCCTCCTGGCGAGGAAGCCGGCGGTTATGCCCGTGAGCACGTCCCCTGTGCCCCCGACGGCCATCGCTGGGTGGCCCGTCAGGTTGTACCTGCACCTTCCGTCAGGGGAGCATATTACGTCGCCCGGGGGCTTTGGGGCCTTAACTATCACCGTGGCGCCGTAGGCCTTAGCTATCTCGGCCGCCAGCTCCTGCGGCTCCCCCTCCCTGCCTGCGAGCATCCTGGCCTCGCCCCTGTGGGGCGTAAGGACCGCCTGTGGCCAGAGGGCCGGCCTGGCCTCGGCAACAGCCTTCAGGGCGTCCGCGTCTATAACGACGGGCTTCCCCCTCAGCCTCTGGAGCAGCCCTATGACCGCCTCCTTGGTGGACTTGTCAGTCCCAAGCCCTGGGCCTATGGCTACCGCGTCGACGTGCTTAGCCTCCTCGGCCAGCAGGTCGAGGTGGCCCGGCTCAACTATCTCGCCCTTCAGCGGGAACGGGATTATGCCGGGGTTTGACGAGGCCGCCGCCTTGGCTACGTCAGAGGGGGCCGCCAGGAATGATAGGTCGGCCCCGGCCAGGAGCGCGGCTGAGGCAGCGTAGAAGGGGGCCCCGAAGTAGTGGTAGGAGCCCCCCACGACCAGCACCTTCCCGTTGCCGCCCTTGTAGGCGTCCCTCGGCCTCCTGGGCACCCTGGCAGCCACGTCGCCTGGGCCGGCGAAGGTGACCGCGTCCCTCGGCATGCCCACTCGGCCACCAGGACCTCGCCCACGTACGGCTTTGCCTCCTCCTTCATGAGGCCGGGCTTTAGCGTGTGCATGGTCACGGTCACGTCGGCCCTTGCAGTCCCCTCGACGGCCTGGCCCGTGTCGGGGTCTAGGCCCGTGGGCACGTCTATGGCCACCCTGAGCCCCCTCGAGGCGTTGAATGCCGCCAGGGCGCTGGCTATGGGCTCCCTCAGCCTCCCCCTGACGCCTATGCCCAGGATTCCGTCAATTAGGGCGTCCGCCTCCTCAGGCCTGTACTCCCTCGGGTCCTCAAGGTGAACGACCTTCACGCTCCTCATCTTAAGCAGGGCCTGTAGGTTGACCTGAGCGTCCCTGTGCTCGACGAGCTTAGGGTCGTAGAGCAGGTAGACGGTTACGTCAGCCCCCCTGGCGGCCAGGTGCCTGGCCGAGACTATCGCGTCGCCCCCGTTGCCGCCCTTGCCCGCGTAGACCACTACCTTCTTCCCCCTCACGTCGCCAAGGTAGCACTCAACGGCGTCAGCCACTGCCCTCCCGGCGTTCTCCATGAGCAGCAGGAGCGGGACGCCCAGCCACACTGTGTTTACCTCGTAGGCCCTGGTGTCCTCAACCGACCATACCTCGGCCGCCTCGACGAACCCCGGGCACTCCCTGGCCAAGCCCAGCACCGCCCTGGGGGGAGCTGTCAAGCTATTATGTTCGCCGTCATGGGGGCAATAGGCGGGGTCCTCAGCGCTTAAATTCCCCGCGCTTGTGATTGAGGAGGGAGACATTATGCAGGCCGCGAAGAAGGTGGAGCTGGGCGACGGCACCTGGCTCGAGGTGCTGTCTGAGAGGAGGAACGAGCTGCTGAAGAGGCTTGAGGTTGAGGCCCTGGCTCACCACGAGCTTAAGTCAACGCCCTCTAGGGCGTCGCTGAGGGAGGCCATAGCCAAGGCCTACGGGAAGCCTGCTGACGCCGTTTACGTTAAGAACATATACACGTCCTACGGCGTGGGCCTCTCGAGGGTCCACGTGCACATTTACGACACCCACGAGGACGCCGTTAAGGTGGAGCCAACTTACGTGCTGGCCAGGCACGGCGAGGCCGAGAAGAAGACCGCAAAGGCTAAGCAGGCCGGCGGGGGAGGGCAGAGGCAGTGAGGTGATAATACATGGCGAAGGAGGGCGTTAAGGCCTACGTCAGGCTCCTCTACGAGTACGACTACAGCACCGGCACCATAACCCCTAAGAACAAGAAGTGCCCCAGGTGCGGCAGGTTCATGGCCCACCACATGAAGCCGGTGGAGAGGTGGCACTGTGGCTACTGCGGCTACACCGAGTACGTCGTCAAGTGAGGTCGAGGTAACAGTACTGGGCATAGAGTCGACGGCCCACACCTTCGGCGTCGGCCTGGCCAGGCGGGACAGGTCAGGCATTCACCTGCTCAGGGACTCAAGGAGGACATATGTGCCGAGGAAGGGGGGCATAGTCCCCCGCGAGGTGGCCCAGTTCTTCAGCGAGGTGGCCGCCGAGGTAATAGAGGAGGCCCTCTCGGTCAACGGCGTCAGCGTCAGGGAGGTAGGGGCCGTCGCGGTCGCCCTCGGCCCCGGCATGGGCCCCCAGCTGAGGGTGGGGGCCACGGTGGCCAGGGCCATAGCGAGCCGCTTCAACGTGCCCCTCGTGCCCGTGAACCACGCGGTGGCCCACTTAGAGGTGGGGAGGTACACGACTGGCCTGCTCGACCCAGTGATCCTTTACGTCTCCGGCGGCAACACGGCGGTGACAACCTTTGTTGAGGGCAGGTACAGGGTCTTCGGTGAGACCCTTGACATAGCCCTCGGCAACCTGCTCGACACCTTCGCCAGGGAGGTGGGGCTCGGGCCGCCCTACGTGAGGGAGGGGATGCACGTTGTTGACATGTGCGCCGAGGGAGGGGAGTTCATAAGCGGCATACCTTATGTGGTCAAGGGGCAGGACGTCTCGTTCTCCGGCATACTCACGGCGGCCGTGAGGCTCGCGAGGTCGGGCGCCAGGCTCAGGGACGTGTGCTACACGCTCAGGGAGGTGGCCTTCTCCAGCGTAACTGAGGTCACAGAGAGGTGCCTGGCCCACACGGGCAAGAGGGACGTCCTCCTTACCGGGGGAGTCGCGGCCAACAGGCTCCTCACCTCGAAGCTGGAGTCCATGGCCAGGCTCCACGGCGGCAGGTTCATGGCTGTGCCCCCGCAGTACGCTGGCGACAACGGGGCAATGATAGCGCTCACAGGCCTCCTAGCGCTCCTCAGCGGCGTTACAGTTGAGCCCGAGAGGGCCTACATAAATCAGAGGTGGAGGCTCGACGAGGTTGACGTGCCTTGGTATGGGAGGCTCCTCTGATACCTCAGTGGGCCAGGGGGCTCAAGCCGGTCAAGCAGGGGGCTGAGTCCGTCATACTCCTTGGCGACTTCCTCGGGCTAAAGGCGATATACAAGCTGAGGCTCCCAAAGCCCTACATGCACCCCTCGCTCGACCAGTCCCTGAGGTCGCAGAGGACGCTGAAGGAGGCCAAGGTGCTCTCCCAGGCCGCCAGGGCAGGGGCCAACGTGCCCTCCCTTTACTCCATCTACCCCTCCATGGGGCTAATAGTTATGGAGTACGTTGAGGGGCCCACGCTGAAGGAGTACGTCTCAGGGGGCCAGCCCTGCTGGAGGGAGGTCGTCAGGGAGGCCGGGGCCCAGCTGGGCATACTTCACAGGGCCGGGGTAGTCCACGGCGACTCAACGACCTCAAACATAGTTGTCAGGGAGGGAAGGGCCTACCTCATAGACTTCGGCCTGGCCGAGTTCTCGACGAGGGATGAGGACAGGGCCGTCGACCTTCACCTCTTCAGGGAGGCCGTCATAAGCACCCACCCGTCCCTGTCAGAGGAGCTCTTCAACCTCTTCGTGGAGGGCTACAGGTCCTCGGTAGGGGACGACGTTGCCAGGTCGGTCCTTGAGAGGATGAGGTCAGTGGAGATGAGGGGGAGGTATATAGCGGCCAGGAGGAGCGTGTGGAGGGGATGATGACGTGCTTTACATAGTGACAACCAACGATGGCAAGTTCAGGGAGGCCAGGGAGCTGCTGGCGGCCTACGGGATAGAGCTGGGCCAGATAAAGGACGAGAAGCTGGAGGTCCAGCATGACGACATCGAGCTGATAGCGAGGGTGGCGGCTGAGGAGGCCTTCAGGAGGCACAGGGTCCCCCTCATAGTTGACGACACAGGCCTCTACGTTGAGGCCCTGAACGGCTTCCCAGGGCCCTACAGCAGCTACGTAATCAGTAAGGTGGGCCTCAGGGGCTTCCTGAAGCTCATGGAGGGAGTTGAAAACAGGAGGGCCTGCTTCAGGACGGCCGTGGCCTTCGCCGACGGGACCGGGGTGTACACGTTCACTGGCGAGACCTGCGGTAGCATAGCAGAGTCCCCGAGGGGCTCAGGCGGCTTCGGCTACGACCCCGTCTTCGTCCCTGAGGGCCAGACAAGGACGTATGCTGAGATGGGCCTTGAGGAGAAGAACGCTATATCTCACAGGGGCAAGGCCCTCAGGGCGTTCGCCTCCTGGTACCTTACCAGGTATTATCGGCCCACCCAAGGCTAAGGCCTGGCTAGGCCAAGAGGTGTTGGGACCTGGCTTGGAGCCCGTGGAGTCCCACGTTAAGAGGGTGTTGTCCCTGGACATAGCGTACCTCCTGGGCGAGCTGAAGGGGGTGTGCACAAGGCTTGACGAGCTCTCCTCAAGGTCTGACGATGAGGCCAGGCTCGAGAGCATAGTCCTGAAGGCCTACAGGGCTCACCTCCTGGAGGACCTGGAGTCCCTGGTCTCCTTCAGCGCGGGCACACCGGAGGCGAAGGCTGAGGAACAGCTGAAGGGGGCCTTAGCTGCCTAAGCGGCACAGCTTGCTGCACGTCCCGTAGCCTTCGTCAAAGGCCATTAGGTTCTTGTCAGCCATCGGCATCTCGGCTATCCTCGCCTTAAGCCTCGAAATGTCGACGAACCTGTCCAGGAGGCCCGTTGAGGCCAGGGCCCCGAGCAGGACCACGTTCTCGCTCAGGTAGCTCCCCACCTTCTCAGCTATCTCCCTGGCGGGCACGACGAAGTACCTGATGCCAGCCCTCCTGAAGGCCTCCTCTATATCCTTCCTGCTCGGGCTGACGACGCCAGGTATCGGGGGCCTGAGGAGGACGTCTGAGGTTATCAGTACGCCGCCCTGCCTCAGGTACGGGACCCCCCTCGCGGCCTCTATGAGCTCGAAGGCCAGGAGGACGTCAGCCCTTCCGCGGGGGACCAGGGGGGCATAGACGTCGCCGAGCCTCACGTGCACCTCCACTGCCCCTCCCCTCTGGCTCAGGCCGTGGGTCTCGGCCACGAGCGCCTTCGTACCGCTGTCTATGGCCGCGTCAGCGAGCACCTTCGCTGCGGTTATCAGGCCCTGGCCCCCCACGCCAACCATGACTACGTTGAGCCTGCCGCTCACTCCCATGCCTCCCACCACCCCTCGCTTTCCTCAACGACCTTCACTATGGCCTTGTAGGGACATATCTCAGCGCAGACGCCGCAGCCGACGCAGAGGCTCGGGTCTATCCAGGCCTTCTTGTCGTCGCGTACCATTATGGCAGGGCATGAGAAGGCGTTGTAGCATATGCCGCAGGCGGTGCACTTGTCCTCAATCACCTGGTAGAGAGGCATCTTGACCCTGCGCCTCCTGGCCCTCCTGACCGCCTCCAGGGCGCAGGCCTTCCTCGCGACGGCCACGGCAGGCTTCCTCTCCTTGACCACGTAGGAGAGGGCCTCCATCAGCTTGTCGGTGGCCTCCTTCAAGTTGAAGGGGTCGAAGGTCACGACCTTCTCAACGCCTACCCCCTTGGAGACCTCCTCTATGCTTATGACCTTGGCGGGCTCGCCGAGCGCGTTGAGCCCAGTGCCTGGGTCTGGCTGTTCCCCGGTCATCGCTGTGACCCTGTTGTCTAGGACCAGCACGAGCATGGGCGACCTGTTGTAGACGGCGTTTATGAGTCCGGGGACCGCTGCGTGGAAGAAGGTTGAGTCGCCCACAATGGCTATGGCCACCTGGTCGGTCAGCGCGTGGGCGAGGCCGTTGGCGGCGCCGACGCTCCCGCCCATCTCAAGTATTATGTCCTGCTCCCTGAAGGGCTCGTAGAGGCCGAGGCTGTAGCAGCCTATGTCGCCGCTGTAGACGGGCTTGACCCTCAGGCCGTTGACGGCCCTCCTGAGGGCGTAGAAGGTGGCCCTGTGTGGGCACCCGGGGCAGAACGTCGGGGGCCTGGGCGGAAGCTGTAGGTCAAGCTTCGTGATAGGGGGCTCCGGCATGGCCGTGCCCGTGAACTTCGCTACGGCCCCCTCGACGCGCTCGAGCGTCAGCTCGCCTGGGAGGCCCACCAGCTCCTTCCCCACGACCTTCACCTTGAGCCCCTCCTCAGCTACCAGCTCCTTCAGCTGCCTCTCAACAACGGGCTCCAGCTCCTCTACGACCAGGACCTCGTCTACGTCGGAGAGGGCGTTGAGCGTGAACCTCCTGGGGAGGGGCACGGGGCTCGAGAGCTTGACCACCTTGACCTTGCCCTCAAGGCCGAGCTCAGAGAGGGCCTCCTTCACGAAGACGTAGGCTACCCCGTCAGCCACCACGGCCTTCCTCCCCTCCCCCTCGACCCTGTTGAAGGGCGAGAGGCCGTCAACGTACTTGGTTATGTCCTGCCACTTGGCTATGAGCTTCTCCCTCTGCTCCCTCGCAACTGCTGGCACCAGGGTCAGCCCCCTCGTCCTCTCGAACCTCCCCTTCGTCCTGGGGGGCCTGAGCTGGCCCAGCGTGACGGGCGCCCTGGTGTGCGAGACCCTCGTGGTGCTGATCACGAGCACGGGGCTGCTGAAGGCCTCGCTTACGTCAAAGGCCTTCGCTGTCAGGTCCTTGGCCTCCTGGGGGTCCGAAGGGGTCAGGACGGGCGTGTAGGATATGAGGCCGTAGATCCTGTTGTCCTGCTCGTTCTGGCTGCTCCACATGCTTGGGTCGCCTGCAGAGAAGATCACGAGCCCTCCCCTGACGCCAGTGTAGGCTATGCTCATCAGGGCGTCTGAAGCCACGTTCAGTCCCACGTGCTTCATGGTGGCCATGCTCCTGACGCCGGCGAGCGAGGCGCCGTAGGCTGCCTCAAGGGCCACCTTCTCGTTGACGCTCCACTCCACGTATATGCCGACCTCCTTGGCCACCTCGGCCAGGGACTCTATGACCTCGGTTGAAGGAGTTCCGGGGTAGCCTGAGGCGAAGCCACCTTCGGCCTCAAGGAACCCCCTCGCTACCGCCTCGTTCCCCATGAGCAGCTGAACGGTCCCAGGGGCCCCAAGCAGCCTATACAATAGGCGTTTCCCGCGAGAGAATCCCCAGCGGGGATTAACTTTCTTCCTAAGGATGAGCGATGGGCCCAATGGCCCTCCAAGGGCCCTGGCCTCAGCTTGCCTCCCCTGCCCTTAAGGGCCAGGCCTTCAGTCGTAAAACGGCAGGCCCCACAGGGCCTGAAGGTGCCTGGCTTGCTGGTAGGGGTCGTGAGCGACTCCCATGACGACGTGGCCTCCGTGAGGAAGGTCGCGGAGTTCCTTCACAGGTCAGGGGTCGAGGCCGTGATACACCTGGGCGACATCATCGCCCCCTTCACCCTAAGGGAGCTCGCTAAGGGCGTAGGGGTGCCCATAGAGGGGGTCTTCGGCAACAACGACTGCGAGCTTGAGCTCCTGCTCGAGACCGCAAGGGATGTCAACGCCAGGGTCTCCTCGTGGCCCAGGATCATACAGCTTGGAGGTAGGAGGCTGCTCCTCATGCACGGGAAGGGCTCAGCCGAGGTGACGGTTGAGGTGGCCCACGCCCTGGCCGAGTCGGGCAGGTTCGACGGGGTCCTCTACGGCCACACCCACAGGGAGGAGCTGAGCTACGTGAGGGGCGTCCTCGTACTTAACCCTGGCCCCGTATCCTCAGCTGTCGGGGGCCCCAGGCTGGCCCTGCTCGACACTGAGACCATGGCGGCTAAGCTCGTGAGACTATGAAGGCCTGCGAGCCCCTGAGGCTCAGCCGGTCCCTCCTTGAGGCCCTTAGCAGGGAGGCCTCGGCCTCGAAGCATGAGGTGGTAGGCTTCCTGCTCGGGGTCGGCTGCAGGGCCTTGGTGGCGTTCCCCATGGAGAATTTAGCGTCTTCATCCGTGGAGTTCCTGGCCAACCCCCTTGACGTCGTTGCGGCCCACAACCTGGCGGAGGCTCTGGGCCTTGAGCTGATAGCGCTTTACCACAGCCACCCCTTCGGGCCGGCGGCGCCCAGCTCCAAGGACGTTGAGGGGATGAAGTGGTGGCCCATGACCTGGCTGATAGTCTCAGCTCAGGGGGCAAGGGCCTGGAGGCTCGCGGAGGGGAAAGCCGCTGAGGTACCTATCGAGCTAGTGGCCTGAGCCCAGGGACCCTTGAGCGCTGCCGGCCGGGCTCAGGCTGCCCGCCCAGGCAAGGCCTCCAAAGCAGCCGTCATCGGCTAGAGGAACTTCAGCCCCAGTGAGTAGCCTCCCTTGGAGACCATGTAGAGGAAGGCGAGGGCCAGGATCATGACCGGCAGGGCGGCCACGAGGGCCATGGCGGCCAGGAGGCCCCACCTGATTATTGACTGCTCTATGGCGGTCAGGGCGTAGATGGTCACCGTCTGGGCGCCGACGGGCGGGAAGCTGAAGTTGTAGGGCGTGCTCGCGAATATCAGGGGGTAGACCAGGAGGTGCCAGGCGAATATCAGGGAGACCAGGAAGACGCTGAGGAGAGCTGGCCTTGACAGGGGCATTATGATCCTCGTCATCTTGCCCCTTATGTTGAAGAGGTCCGCCAGCTCCTCGTAGGCCTTAGGCATGTCGATGTAGAAGCCGTGCATCGCCCACACAGCGAAGGTGGCGGTGAATATGGGCGAGGCCAACATGAGGGCCCACCAGGTGTTAAGGAGGTCAACCCTGCTGAACCATATGTAGAGGGGCACCACGTAGGACATGGAGGGCAGCGTGTAGAGGAATATAGAGAGGGTCAGGAGCCACCTGCCCGCCCTCCCCCTGGCGACCTCGTACGCTGCGGGGGCTGAGAACAGGACCGTCAGGAGCCCCACGCCCACGCTCACGACGACGCTGCTTATCATGTACGGCACGCTCCCCCTGATGGCCTGGTCGAAGTAGGAGGCCGTGAAGGCCACGGGCACCAGCACAGGGGGCCTCCTGAAGTCGAGAACGTCTGGCCTGAAGGCCACCAGGAACATCCAGTAGACGGGCATCAGGTTTGCGAAGACTAGCAGGGCCCCCAGGAGGGCCGTGAGGGCCTTGAAGGCCCCGTCAGGCATGTGAAGCCTTACGCTCGGCAGCAGGGGCCTCTGGGCCCTCATGACGGCGAGCAGGAGGAGGGCCGGCGCCAGGGCCAGGGCTGAGAGGACCGCAGCTATCAGGGCGCCTGCGGGGAAGCTGCCCATCTCGAATATTGCGTTGTAGACCAGTATCGCCAGGTTCGTCGTGGTGAAGCCGGGCCCTCCCATGGTCATGACGTAGGGTATGTCGAAGTTGCCCAGCCCCAGGGCGAACTGGAGGAGGAACGAGATAACTATGGCCTTGCTCGCCATGGGTATCGCCACCTCGCCGTAGTACCTAGAGAGGCCGAGGCCGTCCATCAGGGCGTTCTCCTTCACCTCCCTCGGTATGGACCTGAGGGCGGAGTATATCATCAGGAAGGAGAAGGGCGCGGAGGCCCACACGCTGACCATGGTTATCGTCAGCATCGCCGTGGAGGGCTGGTAGAGCGGGTCAAAGGGTATGTGGAGGAAGTACGTGAACCAGCCGTAGCCCTCGCCGTACAGGCTTATGACCCACATGAGGGCAGCCGACGTGAAGGGGACCGTGTAGGGGAGCATCAGGAGGAGCGAGAGCGGTGTCCTCAGCCTCTCGGAGAGCGAGTCGACTATAATGGCCTCTATGAGGCCTATGAGGGTAGCGCCCAGGGCCTGCCCCACGGCCAGGAGGAAGGTGTTGTAGAACACGAGGCCGAGGTAGGGACGTATGGCGGTGAGCAGCGTGAGGGCCGGCCTCAGGCCGACCCCCATGTAGGCGAAGGTTGCCAGGAACGGCGCTAGGCCGAAGACCACTATGTAGGCAGCGTATGGAAGCGAGTACCTTGCCCTCAAGCCTGCCTAGGCGCTCTCAGCGCCATTACGTATTAAAGGTTACGGCTTCATCCTGTTGAACGTTCAACAAGCCGTTAAGGGGTTGGGGAAGAAGAGAGCTAGGCGAGCTGAGTTGAACAGGGGCGTCCTAGTTGCCGTGGTGGTAGTTGTTGTAGTCGTGGCCGCGGTGGCCGGGTGGCTGGCCTACTACAGGGTATCCGCGGGCCAGAGGCTCGTGGTGGTCACCTATAATGACATAAAGCCCGTGATCCAGCTGGCCGCCGAGGAGTTCGAGGCCTCGCACCCGGGCGTCAAGGTGGTAGTGGTCTCCTTCCCCTGGAGCTCCTACATCAATAACGAGCTGACGGTCCTTGAGGCCAAGAGCCCAGAGTACGACGTAGTGACGTTCACGCCTACCTCGTCTCAGCTCGTGGCCCCCTACCTCGTGCCCCTCGAAATGAGCTACTTCAACCAGAGCGACATAATATGGGACCAGGAGGCCTTCGGGGGAGTGTACAGGCTCAGCAACGGCAGCACCGAGGTCATAGGCGTCGCGATCCAGACCTGGGTGGAGCTGCTGGTCTATAACGCAACGCTCTTCAACAACGCCACCCTTCAGCAGGAGTTCTACAGCGAGTACCACCTCAGCCTCAACCCCTGGACCTGGCAGAACTGGACTGCCGTGATCGACGCCGACAAGTTCCTCGTGGGCAAGGGGCTTGTCAAGTACGGCTTCCTAGTTGAGGACGAGCCCTCACACGAGCTCATAGACACCTACCCGGCCATCTTCGAGTGGTTCTACATGCACAACTCAACCCTTAACTGCGGTAACCCTGCCGGGCTGCCGGGATACGGCACGATGTTCATGGGCTGCGTGCCAAGCGGGTGGCGCTACCCGTTCCCTCCGCCCAGCTTCAACAGCACCGCCGGGGTGCAGGCCCTTGAGGTGCTAAGGGAGCTGGTGGCCTACGAGCCCTCCCCGTCGGTCATGCCCATAGGTTACACGGCACTTAGCCAACTTATCGAGGGCGGCTCCGTGGCGGGGGCCGTGGCGTGGGCCAACGACATAATGGGCCTCAACTCCAGCGTCGCCTCGCAGCTCCTCATGGCCCCCCTGCCGGGCGGCTACGGGGAGCCAGGCTCTACGTTCCTTGGGATAAGCAAGTACTCCCAGCACAAGAGGCTGGCCCTGGAGTTCCTCCAGTTCGTGATGTCGCCCCAGTTCCAGGAGAAGGCCTTCTACCTAGAGGGCTCCCTTCCCATATCTAAGGAGGCCTACGCTGAGATAATGTCGAACTCCTCCCTCCCGGCCTACGAGAGGGAGTGGCTGAGGGCCATACTCATAGCTAACGAGAACGCCACGGCGACGCCGCCGACTGTGCCCCAGACCTACCCCTACCTGATACCGTCGTTCAACGGGCCCGTCTTCTCGTGGCTTCAGAACCCCACGCAGGACCCAGGCCAGCTCCTCGCCTCTATAGCCGCCCAGTGGGTCAGGTACCTCTCGGAGGGAAGCTAGGCTGAACTTAGAGGAGGTTCAGGCAGAGAAGGACAGGGTTAGGAGGGCGGTCTGGGACCTCCTCGAGAGGAGCGGCGTTGCCGCGCCCCCGAGGCCGGTCCACGGCAGGATACCCAACTTCGTGGGGGCTGAGAGGGCGGCCAGGAGGCTGGCCGAGGCCAGGGAGTTCAGGGAGGCCAGGGTGATCAAGGTCAACCCTGACTCGCCCCAGAGGCCCCTGAGGGAGCTGGCCCTCAGGCTCGGGAAGGTCGTCCTGGTGCCGACGCCGAGGCTGAGGGGACAGTTCTATCTCCTCGAGCCAGGCAGGGTTGACCCTGTCGAGGCCTCAAGGATAGCGGGCTTCACCAGGCTCGGCGAGGTCATCGACGTGGAGTCGGCGCCCCGCATAGACCTGGTCGTGGCCGGCTCGGTGGCCGTCACGCTTGACGGCGCGAGGGTTGGCAAGGGGGAGGGCTTCAGCGAGCTTGAGTACGCCATGCTCAGGGAGGTCGGCAAGGTCAACGACGACACGCCGATAGCCACTACTGTCCACGACCTCCAGGTGGTCGACAGGATACCCTCGCTCCCCTTCGACGTGCCGGTCGACATAGTTGCCACGCCCACAAGGCTCCACTACGTTAACCCCAGGAGGCCCCGCCCGCCGGGCCTGCTGCTGGAGTTCCTGACGAGGGAGAAGGTCGAGAGGACCCCATACCTCAGGAACTACCTGCTGAGGACTGGCAGGTACAACCTGGTCGGGGTTTAGGCTTCATTGGGCTTGATATAACTTGATATCAAGCCCTCCTCCCTTGGCTTCACAGCCCTCAGGGCCCCTTTCATCGGGGCCCATATCACAGGGCTCCGCCCCCTCAGGGCAACCCCGACCCACAGCTCCCCCTTCACCCTCTCGGGGTCATAGCTGTGGGGAAATCCCCGCATCCTGAGGTACCTCAGGTATATGTTTACTGCAGCCACCTTCTGCCTGTCCAGCTCAAGGCCGCACCTTGGGCATCTGAACACCCTGCCCACTCGGGTCTTCACGACGTACCCGCATCGTGGGCAGGTGCGGGAGGTGTTCTTTGGTGGAACCCTTTCTATAACGGCCCTCTCGGAGGCCTTTCCCTGGATGAGCTCCCAAGGCGTCCTGGCGTTCCTCTTCCTCCTGCCCTTAGGCTCTCTCCTGCTGACTAAGTTCTCCTTCTCCAAGTCCTCAAAGACGTGGACGCTGTTCGGGAACAGCTTGGTCAGCCCGCTCGCCAGCTTGTTTATGAAGTCCTTCTCCCTGTTGCGCTCCCTGGCATCGTACTTCTCATAGACGTACTTCAGGCCCTTGCTCTGCGCTATTCTCTTCTTCCTCTCGTACACAATCTTCATGCTCTGCAGGGGCCTCAGGTCGACCTTGATGAAGCCTACCCTAGGTGAGAACCCGTCGAGCGACAGCTCGTTGGAGTCCCACCCAATGACGTCCTTCACGTCTACGACTTTAGCTGTCTCGAAAGGTATAAGTATCCTGTCGTCCTTCAATATGACCTCCCCAACCCTCCAGCCCTCAACCCTCCTGGTGAACCACCTGCCGTTCCAGGAGACCTCCACGTACTCCCCTGGCCTAAGCGTGATCCTGATACTCTTCTCGTCATAGTCAACCTTCATCAGCGTTGCCTTGCACCTCGCGAACCTTCTCTTGACCCTTGGCTTGACCTTCCTGGCTTTCCCCTTGAGGTACCGCTTCCTCCAGGACTCCATCACGGAGTAAGCTGTCCTGATGACAACGTCTACCCAGTGGGCGGCGTACGGGCGATCCTGAAGGAGGTAGTCGCGGAGCCTCCTCTTAAAGGACCTGTCCTTTGGCAGATATGGGACCTTGAACTTGCTGGGCACTATTACTCGTCCCCCCTTCTCTACCTTGGGAAACCTGTACTTCCACTCGATGTTGTCCCAGATAACGTCTATTGCCCTCTGTAGGGTCCTCTGGTACCACGTTATCAGCTCGCTGACCCTTGGGTCGCTTATCGGCACTGAGTACATTTTGACCTGCTCAAGGGTCCTCAAGGAGCTTCCTGACACCCTCTACCACCTTCTCATACTTGTGGCTCCTCATACCGTAGAGTTTTCCCGCGAAGTGGGATGTTATTGTGATGAGGTCTTCTACAAGCTCCTCTCTAGGATCCTTGTCTTCGTGGTTTAAGACAACTATCTCCACTCCAAAGGGTCTCAACAGTTCCTCAATTGTTTTAAAGCCAAATCTCGTTAATCTATCTGGGTACGCTATGACGATCTTTGATATCTTCCTCTCAACAGCTAACCTTAGTAACTTCTCGAATCCTCTCCTATCCTCATTTAGTCCGCTTCCAATATCTGTCACTACTTCGTAATCAACTATGTTATTTTGCCTAGCCCAGTCCTCCAACACTTTAACCTGTCCCTCTAAGTCATCTCTTTGACTATTAGATGACACCCTGGCATAGAGAATTACCCTCCTCTGTTTAACCTCACCAATTAATCTCTCAACGTCCTCCTCTCTAAACCTCCACTTGCCACCTGGAGTCAATACTGGCTTTATGTAGCCTCTTTTGACATAGTCCCTCAAAGTGGTATAGCTAATACCAAGCCTCTCGCAAACCTCCTTAGGCCTCAGCGCCTTCGCTCCCAAATAAAGAGTCAATATCAACCATTATAAACCTTTATGAAAAACAAAGCAGTTTCTCACAGCCTCTGAGGAAAGCCCTTTTTGCCCGCCCTCAGTGGTCCCCAGGGCCTGAGATGCTCAGCCTAGAGGAGATCCTCTACATGTCGCTCGCCGCGGGCCTCCTCGTAGGCTTAGCGCTCTCAAGGGGGCCAGGCAAGGGCGTGAGGGCCGTTGACTTGATCTCCACTGCGTCAATACTTGCCCTCGTGTTCTCCATGGGGCTCGTGGTGGGCTCCGAGCTCATCTCCATCAGGGGCCAGGCCATAACTATAGTGGTCGCCTCTGTCGCCATAGCAGTGCTCCCCGGCCTGCTGGGGTCCCTCATAGCTGAGGCACTGGTGAGGAGACATGAGGGAGGAGCTTAGGGCGGCCCTGAGGACGGTTCTCGCCTTCTCCCTGGGCATAGTCATAGGGGCCCTGGCCAGGCCTGAGCCCAGCGCTGTGCTGCCCTACGCCTACCTCTTCCTCTACCTCGTGGTGGGCGCGGCCGGCGTCTACGTGGGCCTCTCCTGGAGGAGGCTGTTGGGGGCTGGGAGGAGGATAGCTGTCAGGGGCCTGGCCTTCACTGCCTCGGCTATAGCAGGCGATATAGTTGCTGGCCTCATCATAGCCGTCCCCCTGGGCCTGCCCCTCTGGCTGACCGTCGACGCTGCGCTCGGCTCCGGCTGGTACTCGTTCACCGGCCCGTTCCTGTCGCTCTTCAGCGCAGCCATGGGCGTCATCGGCTTCGTGGGCAACCAGCTCAGGGAGGACCTAACGCTGGCCCTCTTCCCGCTGCTGAAGGAGATCATAGGGGAGGGCTCTGTGGTGATGGGAGGGGCCACCTCAATGGACACCACCCTTGGCGTCATAACGAGGTACGCTGGGCCCGAGGTAGGCCTTGAGGGGATGGTGCAGGGCGTCCTGCTGACGCTCCTGATACCGGTCCTCCTGCCCGCCGTGGCTCACATGTGAGTTTAAGGCGCCTCCTCAGCTGCGCTGATGTTGACAGGACGCTGGTACATAAGTTATGACATGCCGCTGACGCCCGCCCTGCAGGGCCTCAGGCTGGCCTCCTAGACGGCGTTGGCTGGGCGGCGTCCTCTGGCATGTCGTCATGCTCCTCATCTACGACCAGCCCTGCTCCCCTGGGGTCGCGGTTTACGCCTAAGGCTTCAACAGGGCCAGGAGGGACGGCACCCTCAGCGAGCACCGAGCTTTAAATCACCTGAGGGAGCCCCTGAGGTCAGACAACGCTAAGAAGCGCGGGGCATCAGTGCCAGGGGTCGCCGCCTGCTCCCTGCGCCCTCGCCTCAATCACCTGCTTATTCATAGTCGAGCGCAGGGACTTCCATAGCCCCAGGGCCCCAGCGGCGCCGTTGGCGTCATGGGCGGCCGTTAGACCTAACGGCGCGGGGCCCGCATTTTACGGCGCCTCCCAGGCGTAAGTTTTCATGGCACTTCTGCCTTTGCGGGCTGGGCTGGCCTCTCCCGCCCTAAAGGGCGAGGCTTGCCTTTCACCTTTGTCACTAGGTTCAGGGGCTCGTGCAAAAAGTTAAAGAAAAGGGACCTTTAGTAAGGCGCTTGGCGCCCCTTTAGCCTTCAGGGCGATGAGCTCACGTTTATAAATATCAGCCCTCTGGACGTGGTGAAGCCGTAGCCGCTGGCGTTATAGTACACGGGGGTCAGACCACTGTAGTACATGTTAACGTAATACCGCGGGTTAACGTAATACCGCGGGATGAGGTTGCTCACCCCAATGACGTAAGATGTCTGGTACTGGAATGGGTTTAAGACACCCGCTATCAGGTCTGCGAAGGCGATCGCCCCTGGCTGGCCGAAGGCCTTGCTCTCTATTACTGACGCTATGGCTGAGCCCAGGTCGATGCCTGCGCTCATGCGGCGGTAGAGGGTTCCGTTAACGCTATACGAGAAATCATCGGAGTACGCGCTATACAAGCTGATAGGCCTCACCGTAACGTAATTTGTCAGATCCGTGACGTAGTCCTTCCATATGACGGGCGCTGGCGTATTTGGCAGAGGGCACGTGGAGTTCATGCCAGTCCCAAAGAAGTAGCTTGGCGACTGCGTGAAGACCTGTTGCTCGTAGGCCCACTCGCTCAGGTTGACGCACTTGTCGTAGCCCCACCAGCCATAGGTCGCAATGGTCGTGTAGCTCACGGTCTTCGTGAGCTTAAGCTTCGTGAGCTTAGCCTCCGTCGGCTGGAGGCTGAGGTACCAGGTTACTGGCCTGCCGAAGGCGCTCACCTCAGTCCAGTTGACCAGCGCGCCCTGGCCAACTGTGTAGAGCTGGGTTATGTCGTTAAGATTCGTTGGGATGTCGGCCTCCATGTCGATGGGCAAGATGATCGTGTAGTTGAGCGCAGGCCCCATTACCGGGGAAAGCATCCTGACGGCCTGTAGCAGGTTCCCCGACTCAGCATATCCTAGAGCGGCCTCGAACTCGTTGCCAGGCAACGTGACGGAGTCCACAATAACAGGGAGTCCTGATAGTTCTATATCCACAGATGCGACGCCTTCGTTAACGGAAGTGACGAGAGGGGTGGGTTGCGCTAAGGCCATGGCGAGGCTTATGGGTGCCATGCCCGTGTCGTTGGGGTACCAAGCAATTACGTGAGGTACCACGTAGAACGGAGGTGAGAGAGCTGACGCCTTACCTGAGCCCTTTGCGGCCGCCCCGCTGGCCTTCACGACGGTAATGAAGGGGCGGCCCATCACGGCGTTTATCGTCACGCCCCAAATGCCGCTCAGCGGGAAGCTCAGGTTGAGGAGCCTGTAGAAGGGCTGAGCCACGAGCTCAACGCTGCCGTTGGGCAGAGGTATGTAGTATGAGACCCATATGATTATCGATGGCTCAAAGACGCCTATGGCAACCTTGCCATAGGCGCGTATCCAGTCCTCGGCCCACCTGGCTAACCTGCCTGGGCCTATCACTGCCTGGGGCCCCGTCCCGTTGTAGATAGGTATGAATTCGGTCCCGTTGGGGGTCGGCGCCCAGGCCCACACTGAGAAGGAGGCGTTGGTGAGCCAGACCAACAAGCCGTAGCTTCCTACAGCGTACGCCCTTATTATCACGCTCCTCCAGTAGAGCACGCCAGGCGAGTAAAGCCAAACGAGCAGTGAGGCCGAGACAATGATGATAAGGGCGAGGGCCAGGGCCCTCTTGGTCCTCAAGAGCGCCGCACCTGGAGCTACTTTGTACTTTATGTATGTTGTTTTTAAGTAGTTTGCAGCCCTCAGGGCCGCCTGATGACGTTATGACGACCTTTACACATCAGCGCCAACGCTTAAGCCCTAGCCAAACGGAGGAGCCCCCAGCGGCGGCAGAGCCCAGGCGCCGCAGGTAAAAGCTGATGCCAACTATTACGGCCGTCCACCTCATGTACCCGCCTCTCGTCGAACAGCCCAGCTGAGTAAAATGAGGCCGCCCACACTAGTACGGTTGGCGTGCCATAGCCCAGCTGGAAGGCCAGGCGAGCGCGAGCCATGGCTGCTGCGCGTCGTGTAGGAAGCAGTTCAGCGCCGGCATATTTATGAGGCCGACGCCAAAGGCCGCAAAGCTGATGCCACCCCCTACGCCTGCCACCAGGGTCTGCGCTGCCGAGGTCCTCTGGAGCCCTGCCTCTATCTCGCCCTCAGGGGCTAAGTTATGTCATAGGTTCTCGCCCTGGTATGAGCCCCTGTAGAGGCTGGCCGGGGGCGACTCAAGCCTTATGAAGACAAGCTGGGCCACCCTCGTCCCCTGGGCTATGGCGACGCCGTGGGGGTTCAACACCGTCATCAGCGACTCGCCCCTGCCCGAGTAGCCTGGGTCCCAGACGGCGCACGATATGCTGACCCCCATCCTGAGCAGGGTGCTCCTAGGGAAGCACAGGCCTACTGCGTCAGGGGGGACGCTGACGACGTCCATGAACCTTATCTTGTAGGCGCCTGGCTGGAGCCTGTAGAGGCCGTCAGCTGGCCTCACCGGCCTGACGTCTGGGAGCCTCCTGGAGTCCTGCGTGAGGAGGCCCTCGTTCAGGAACTCGAAGACCTCGCCCAGCCTCAGGTCAACGCCCGCCGGCTGGACCTGCTCGTCCAGGGACCCGGCAACGTATGTCCTGGCCACGTGCCCCGGAACTGCCATGGTGACCCTTCTCTCAGCTTGCGGGGGAGGCCTTAAGGGGAGGAGGTCACCCGGGCTAGTGATACGTGAAGCTGTACTTGACGGAGGCCGGCAGCCCCTCGAAGCCGCAGGAGCCCCTCCTGCACCTTATCACGGCCCTCACGCCGTCATCGTAGTACGGGTAGTCAAGGTCGGAGACCCTGTAGGCGTGCACCTCGAGCGGGGTGAAGGGGCCCTCGCTGACGTGGTCTACGTCAACAGCTAACATTGGTATAACCGAGCCCTCCCTCACCAGCACGGGGAACTTGTCGAGGGAGTCGTAAGTTATGGTTACCCACCTGCCCCCCTCATAGGTGGTCCCCGTGAACATGTCGACCCACCTGCCCTGGGGCAGGTAGACGGCCCTCCCCGCGGCCCCCTCCTCAACGATAGGCGCCACCAGCAGGCTTGAGCCCAGGTAGAACTCGTCGTCTACCTCATAGACGTTGGGGTCGTCGGGGTGCTCGAGGGGCAGGGGCCTCACAAGCGGCACCCTCTCCTCTATGGACCTCCAGGCCTCGGAGTAGATGTAGGGCAACAGCCTGTACCTCAGCCTAAGCGCCGCCAGGGTCTCCCTGGGCGAGTACTTCCACGGCTCCCTGTCAGTCACGCCGTGGGCCCTCACGTGGCTCACCATAATGCCCGCTTGGAGGAACCTCAGGTAGAGCTCGTCGCTCGGCCTCCCTATGAAGCCGCCCACATCGAAGGAGGCGAAGAAGGCGCCGCTGGCGTGGTACGACAGCAGCCCCCTTATGGCCTGCCTCAGGCCCTCCCAGCTGGACGGCACGTCGCCTCCCCAGTTGAGCGGGTACTGCCAGACGCCAGTGCTGCCTGACCTGCCCCACACTATGCCGTAGCCCTTGGCCTCAAGGGTTGCCTCGTAGACGGCCCTCATATAGAGCACGGGGTAGTAGTTGTGGGCCTGCTCGCCGCTCATGCCGTTCCTGAAGTCAGCCTCCTCGGGCACGGCCTCACCGTAGTCCGCCTTTATGACGTCAGCGTAGGGGAGCACGAGGTCCTTGAGGGCCTGCTTGAAGGCGTTGAAGCCCTCAGGGTCTGTAAGGTCGACTATGCCTGCCCCCTCCCTCCTCTGGCAGTCCGCCGCCGGGGTCGCCAGGCCCCCAAGCTTCGACTTGACCATGTACCTCTCAAGCCTTGACCAGAGCCTCGTGCCTGGCTCTATGTACGGGTTTATCCAGAGCGATAGCCTGAAGCCAAGCCTGTGCAGCTCCTCGACCATCCCCTTGGGGTCAGGGAAGGCGCTTGTGTCCCACTCGAAGTCTACGGTGTCGCACCTGTACTTCCTCCAGTTCCCCTCCCACGGCGGGTCTATGTGGATCACGTCAGCCGGGTACCCCCTTGCCCTGAGCTCCCTGGCGACGCTGAGGACCTCGTCCTGGGTGTTGTAGGCGCACTTGCTCTGCCAGAAGCCGAAGCTCCACTTGGGCGGGGGCGCCTTGGGGGCGCCCGTGAGCTGGTAAAGGGCCTTCAGGATTTCCTTGGGCGTCCCGAGGATTATGTAGAGGTCAAGGGGCTCCCTGGTCACTATCAGGAGCCTGTCGTAGGAGGCCTTGCCGAGGTCGAAGTAGACCGGGGAGTAGGTGTTTACCAGGACCCCCCAGCCCCTCGGGGACCATATGAACGGCACGGGCACGTAGGTCGCGTAGCTCGGCGTTGAGGGCACGTCGCCTGCCCACGTTATGAACTCCTGCCCCCTCTTGTTAACGTGTCCGAAGTGCTCCCCTAGGCCGTAGATCGGCTCCCCTGGCCCCAGGGAGACGGCGAAGGAGCTGCAGAGCCTGCCGTCAGAGCACGTCAGCTTGCCCGTAACTATGGTACGGTAGTTGGTCCAGGGCTCCGTCCTAGGGGGACCTATGAAGAGGGGGTCGACGAAGGGCCTGTTGGCCCCCCACGAGGTCTCCGGCCCTGACGGGTCCCACTCCTCAAAGACGACCCTGTTGGCCTTCCTCACGGTGACCCTGGGGTACAGGGAGACCCTGTAGTCGCCCAGGCTGAGCTCCTGGGGGAGCCGCCAGCCCGTCAGGGACTCGGTGACCCTTATCACGTTATCGAGCGGCCTTGAGAAGCACAGCCTTCCCGAGTCCGAGTAGACGCAGCCGTCATGGAAGGCCCTGTTGGAGGATGGGGTGAAGCTCAGGGCCCTGAACTTGCTCTCATCAAACCTGAACGTGACCAAGCGGGTCGCCCACGCCAGGGTGTCAGGAGGTCGTAATTAGGCGTTAGCCCTGCCACTACCCCTGCATTGACCTCCTGCAGGCCAGCTGGGCCCTTGGAGACCTATTGAAGTGAGCCCGAAGAGGTCTAGGCCCAGCCGAGGTCGCCGGCCCTCTGCCCACGGGAATCCCTCAGCGCAGCCCTCACAGGGCTTTAGAGAAGGGTTCGGCGCAGTAGGTCGCAGGAGGGAGCTTGAACTCTAGGAACTGGATGGTGTCGCTGATACCGTTCAACATAGCCATGGGCCCGCTGTCGACGCTCGTGACCCTTCAGATCTACAACCTGAGGGGAGGGGCTGTGGACGTCAGCTACGCCATGTCGGCCGGCACGGCGGCGTCCATATTGGCATCCATACTATGGGGCTTCGTGCTGGACAGGTATGACAGGAAGAAGGTGCTGCTAGTCGGCGTCCTGGGCACCTTCCTGTCCATAATGGCCCTCTCCTTCGCGAGCTCGACGGCCCAGGTCACAGCTTACTACGCCGCGGCGGCCCTCTTCTCGTCGGCCGTGGGCATGGCCGTAAGCATACTGATAATGGACACCATAGAGAAGTCGAGGTGGAGCCAGGCCTACGCCAAGTACAACATGATCTCCTCGGTGGGCTACCTGTCAGGCGACGTGGGGGCCGCCGCGCTCTCAGGACTCCTCCACATAAATACCATAGATGAGATCATGGCCGCCCTGACAGCTGTCTCAGCGGCCTGGGCCCTCTGGGCCGTGCCCAGGTCAGTCATCACGTTTGAGAGGGAGTCGCTGCTTCACGTCATTGAGGCCTTCCTGCTCAGGCTCAGGCTGGTGCCCACGCTCTTCCTGAGGCTGCCCTCGAGAACTACCTTCAAGCCTCTCAGGCTCCTGAAGCTGGGCAGGAGCCCCGCCGCCTACGTGCCCACGCTCTTCCTGGCCATCACGATCTTCTACATCTCTTCAGGGATCTTCAACACGGTCTACCCCTACGGGCTCAGGGCGCTCGGGCTCAGCCGCACCGAGGTCTTCATCGTGATTTCAGCCGGCATGGCAGTCCAGGCGCTGGGCTACGAGCTGACCCCAAGGCTCATGTCCCGCTGGGGGAGCAAGGCCAGGGCGGCCTTCAACGCCCTCGTGCTCAGGGGGTCCTCATATGTCGGCATAGGGCTGGCCACCAGCCTAGGGGGAACCCAGGCCTACCTCCTCGGCACCGGGCTCACCCTCTACCCCCTGGCCGCTGGCATAGCCTTCGCGACCTTCTACACAGCCTCCAACGTGATGGTCTTCGAGGTCCTCAAGAGGACGAGGGAAGGAAGGGGGCTGGGGCTCTACAGCACGCTGAGCGGCTCAGCCTTCTTCACGGGCTCCCTGGCCTCAGGCTTCATGGCGGAGTCCATAGGCTACGGGTACACCTACGTCGTAGCTGGCCTCCTGCTCGGGGGCTCGGCCTACATGTTCAGGGAGCTGGAGAGCATGGCTTAGGGTCAGAGAAGAGCGCTCCGGCCATCGCTCAGCCCGAATGAGACCTTCCTCATCCCCAAGGCCTCCCTGTGGCAGGTAGCTTAATGCTTTCTCATCACGTGTCGCCCGGCTACCTGAGGCCGAGGGCCCTTGCCAAAAGGTAGTAAGTCATGCACTTGGACCAGGCCAAGAGGGCCCTCGCGTTAGCCCTCAGGGCGCCTCCGACCCTGGGCTTGGCCCTCCTCGGGGGAGGCTCATAGGTTACCTCGCATACCTTAGCGCCCCTGAGCTTCATGGCTACCAGCAGCTCGCAGCCGAAGGTCTCGCCGAGCCTCAGGCCGTAGTCCTTGAGCAGGCCCCTCCTGAAGGCCCTGAAGTTGGAGAAGAGGTCGCTTACGCCCAGCAGCCTTCCAAGGGTCAGGGAGGCCAGGACCTCAGCGGGCCTGGGGAGCCGCCTCCTTGACGCCACAACAACGTCGCACCTCATGAGGTCAAGCGACGCAGCGAGGGTCCTCACGAGCTCGGGCGGGTTCTCGAGGTCGGCGTCGATCGTGACCACAATGTCTCCCCTGGCAGCCCTCACCCCCTCGAGGAGACAGGCGCTCTGGCTCCCCCTCGGTATCGTTATGACCCTGTCGGCCAGGCGCCTTGCTACCTCAGGGGTGCCATCTGTGCTGCCACCGTCCGAGACTATTACCTCATGCTCAGCGCTCCTCAGGGAGGCCCTGAGCCTCATGATGAGCTCAGGGACGTTCTCGGCCTCGTTAAGGGTCGCCGTCACTACGCTGACTTTTACCAAGCGCTCCCTTACGCGATAGGCTGACAGAGGCTTAAGGGAAGAGGCAGGCCTGCCCCATGGACGCCCAGTGGGAGCGAAGGCGCCCGAGGCCCAGCACAGCCCTGCCCTCCGCTCTTAAAGGTCGCCGCTGCCTTGGCCTTCGCCTCAGGCCCCGCCGCGGCGTGAGGCCCAGGGCGCAGGGCGGGCGGGGCCCTTGCGCACGTAGTTGGGTAATACTGGGCCCAAGTCCGGCGGCGTAGCTGCCCCTCCGGCCAGGGGACTCTTTTATAAGGTATTACCCATGCTATAACCTTGACGAGAGGGGCTGAAGCCTACGCGCGCAGTGTACGACGTGCTGGAGGGGCTAGCGAAGTCGCTAGTCGGCCTCGGCGGCGGGGGGAGGGCCAGGTACATGGTGCTGAGGCTGACTGACGTCCTCGGGCTCAGCGAGGAGGGGGGAGAGGCGCCCGTTGACCTCTACGAGAGGGCCTCGAGGCCCCTGATACCGAGGTCGGCCCCGTCCAGGGACGCCCTCAGGGGAGTAGTGCACATAGGGGTCGACTCGAGCAGCAGGGCCCTCTCCACGCCGGCCGCTGACGTCGCCATAGCAGCCGCTAGCGTCTCAGGCCCCGGGCCCGTGGAGCTCTGCGACTACCCCTCCCTCTACCCACGCCTCTCCTGCGAGGGAGGAGGGGAGCCGCCCTTCGCCTACGTCATACCCCACGGCCCCCTTGACGTCCTGGAGGCCCCGGGCGTCACGGTTGTCTCAGCAGACCCCTCCCAGCTCTCCGGGGCCTTCGTCAACGGCGTCATGGACTACGCAAGGCTCGCCCTTGAGAGGTGGGCCCTCACAGGCCCAGCCCTCCTGTCCTCAAGGGCCTACGGCTCCCTTGGCAGGAGGCCTGTCGTCCTCCTCGACGGGCCCGTCTTCATAGCCCAGGGGAAGGGGGTGAGCGAGCTCATGGCTGAGAGGTACAGGGCCGTATCAAGGCTGGAGGCCGAGGGCTTCCCGGTCATAGGAGTCGCCAAGAGGGTCGAGAGGAGCTACCTGCTCTCCGGCTCCCCCCGGTTCGCCTCGCTCGTTGAGGGCTGCGGCGTGAGGGCCCAGGGGGTCAGTGACACCATGCTCCTCCAGCAGCTCGCCTCCTCAGGCTGCTCGGAGGTCGTGCCAGGGAGGGCCTACGCGACTCCCAAGGTTATCGTCAGGGCCAACGGCCTGAGCAAGGTCGTCGAGTACGTCCTCATAGTGCCCAGCCCCTGGCAGAGGCCGGGCGTCAGGTCGAGGGTCTACAGGCTCGAGTACTCAGAGAGGACCCTTGAGATCCTTAGGGAGTGGGGCCTCGACCCGCTCCAGGCCTTCCTGGGGGACAGCGTCTCGAGGCAGAGCCTTGAGCCCGTCACCGTGGCGGCCAGCGACAGGAGGGCGAAGATGATCACCAACGCCCTAAAAGGGCTGCTCGCCAAGAGCATCCTGGGCCTGGGCGGGCGCCTGGGTTACGAGACTGAGCTTGAGGAGAGGGGGGCTGAATGACCGAGGAGAAGGGGGGCCCTGAGGAGGCCTTCCTCCTGAGGGTCAAGGGCGCTGAGGACCAGGTTGAGAAGCTTGACAGGATGCTCAGGGAGGCCTACGAAGTAGCTAAGTCCATAGGCAAGGTCGTGGGCAGGGTCTCCCGCTACGGGGAGGTCAAGGTGGGGGAGAACGCCAGGATACAGCTCAACATAGACCCCACGACATACTATGGCGAGAGCGAGGCGCCCTTCCACAGGGTCGGCGACTACCTTGTGGTAGTAGACCCCAAGGACAGGAGACAGGTGCTGATAAGGGTCACCTCGATAGGCAGGAGGGACGAGCTTTCCATGATAGGCGTCCAGCCCCCCGTGAGCCCCATAGTTGACGGGCTTGAGCCGAGGGGCCTGATAACCGACGCCGTGATTGAGGGCGAGCTGGTCCTTGAGCTCAGGCCGGGCGAGGGGAGCCCCAGGCCAGCAGTCAAGAGCATAGAGCCCCAGGCGCCCGTGGTAGCCCCGAGCCCCGAGACGCTCAGGAGGCTCCTTGACCTGCCCGCTGAAGGCGTCGCCCTGGGCAGCCTGGCGACGCCAGGGGGCCTCATAGTTGGCGGCAGGATCCCAGTCAGGCTGCCCGTCTCGGCCCTGCTCCACCACGTCCTTGTCATAGGGACCACGGGGAGCGGCAAGACGACGCTGCTTAAGAACATGTTGGCCAGCGCCTACTCCCAGCTCAATAACCACCACAGGTTCGTGGCGGTAATTATTGACCTGAACGAGGACTTCGTCCAGCTCCCCCTTCCGCCGATCAAGGAGCCTGAGCCCAGGGCTGTGCGGGAGTCCGCCTTCGCTGGCGTGAGGCCCCCCAAGGGGGTAGCCGTTGTTATCCCGGTCACGGCCCAACAGCTGTCGGCAGCCCTCAGGAAGGCCTCAAGGGGCGAGGGAGGAGCCCTGGAGTCGGCCCTCAGGGACGTGGCCCTTGACTACTATGAGGAGGTGCTGGGCCCGCTGACAGGCGTCGAGGCCGTTGAGCTCAGGCGCCACGTGACTGAGGGCGATGGGCTTGGGCACTTCGAGGCCCAGGGCCTCGGCTTCAGGCTCCTGCTGTTCCCCTACGTTATCGACACCACCCACTCCTCGGTTGAGTCGCTGCTGGCCCTGCTGCCCGGGGCGACAGAGCTCGTCAGGCAGGCGCTGACTTCTGTTCTCAACTCCTTCGAGGGGAAGCACGGCGTCAGGCCGCCCCTTGAGGCTGTCATGGCGGCATCGTTCATGCTCTACATGCAGATGAGGGGCAAGGGCAGGTCAACAGACGAGAGGCTCCAGCTCATGGCCTGGGACCTGATCAGCAAGCACGTCGTGTCGTCGACGGAGTTAGCCCGCACGGGCAATCCTGAGGAGTCAGCCGCTAACTTCTTCTCTGCTGAGCTCAGGCTAGGCGGCAGCTGGAGCGGCACCTTCGAGGACGCGGTCGAGGAGGTCAAGGACTACCTTGAGTCCCTCCTGCCCCACAGGGAGACCATGAGGGCCCTGTTCTCCAGGGTCGCCTCGCTCCTCGACTCGGGGTTCGTCGACGTCCTGTATGCGGCCAGGAGGGGAGGGACGTGGACCGTTGAGGTGCTCCCCGAGACCCCCTGGGGCTCGATAGTGAGCGTGGCCCACGGCGCAGAGGTGCCCGTGGTCCTGGACCTTAGGTGGGGCATGGAGAGGTCCCAGGGAGGCTTCCAGAGCCTCAGGGTGCTAGCCTACAGGCTCCTCGACATGCTCCTGGCCTGGAGGCACGAGCTCTGGTCAAGGAGGTCAGCGGACTCGGGCCCCAACGTGGTGGTCTTCATAGACGAGGCCCACCAGTTCTTCCCGAGCGAGGGCAGGACGAAGGAGGAGGCCGAGGAGGTCGGCAGGATATCCGCCATACTGTCGAGGGCTGCGCGCATAGGCAGGTCGAGGGGCCTCGGGCTCGTGTTCAGCACCCACACGCCAAGGGACCTCAACAACCTGGTCATACAGCTCACCAACACCAAGGTAATACTGAGGAGCGAGGAGTCCCAGCTTGACGTGCTCTCGATACCGGCCCAGGTGAGGCAGTTCGCCCCGAGGCTCCAGGACAGGTATATGGCCGTCATAAGCTACGCCTTCAGGGAGGGCTACGTCTTCGCCGTCACCACGACGCCTCTCACCATGCACTTTGACTTGAGCATTTAATGACAAGCCTCCTCCTTCAGGACGAGGTCGCCCCACTACGTGAGGAGGTTCAGCACCAGGTTTATAAAAAAGCCTTGCTGGGGACAACTGGTGCCTAGGGTGGTGCCTTTGCCTTCAGATGAGTTGGTGGGTCGATTACCCACTGTTTTCACCACCCCAGGCACTAAGTCTTCCAAATCGAGGGGTAAAGGTAAGCATGCTTCGAAGGATGAAAACAAGCGTACGGTTAGGCTTAGGCTTCTGCCAAATGGTGCCCAGGAGAGGAGGCTAAGAAGAATTGCTGATGCCGCTGCTAAGTTATGGAATGGGTTGAATTACGCCAGGTTGGTTCAGTTTAGGAAGTCGGGTATGGTTGATTTCAAGGGTACGGAGCACGAGTTCTACCACAAGTATAAGGATAAGCTAGGTGTGAATGCTGGGCAGGTGATTAACCTAAATAATTGGATGTGGAATTCATTCTTTGAGTTGTCTAAGCTGTACAAGCAAGGCAAGCTACCGAGGTTTTACAGAAAGCCATCACCACCAGGCTTCTGGAAGGACAGGTTGCTAGGCAAGAGGTTGTTGAGGATCCTAGTTAGGAACGACAGGTACTACCTTGAGCCTATCAACAACGGCGAGGGCTACCTAGTCCTAAAGGACTGGGGTTTGAGGATAAAGTACGCTGGGAAGATAAAGTGGAGCGGTAAACAAGGCACACTCGTAATCAAGTATGAGGATGGCAGGTGGTTTGCCTATGTACCAATCACCGTTGGGGAGAAACCCGCTAAGTCTAATCCAAAGGGCTACGTACACGGTATTTACGAGAAAATACAGATTGAAAAAACCAAGGACAGTAACAAGGCTTTCATAGACGTTGGTTTGAACAACCTGTTTGCGGTGGTGTTTAATCACACTGACGTTGCTATCCTGATCAAGGGTTCGACAATTAAGTCCGAGCACTATTACTGGAAGAGAGAGGTCAAGACCTACCAATCCGTTAGGGATTGGCTCAAAAACCACGGATTCGAATCATGGCATAAATATTATACATACTATCTGCATGCAGTTTACAAGAAGAGGGAGAGGCTTAGGCATTATTATCGCACGGCGATTAGGTTCATAGCCAAAACGCTCCATGGAATGGGCGTCGATGAAGTGTTCATTGGTTACCCATACCTAGTGAGTCAAGACAATAGTAATGAGTACAACACCAATGTTTGGTGGTATGCGAAGGTAATCAATTGGCTTGGTGAGGTGTTGCAGGAGTATGGAATCAAACTCAACGTGGTTAATGAGTACGGAACGAGCAAGCAGTGCTCAATATGCAACATGGAACACGAGAACGGTAGGGTTAAGCGTGGGTTGTACGTGTGCGAATTAACTGGAATAAAGATTAACGCCGACATAAACGCAGCAAGAAACATAGCAAAGAGGGCGGGTTACAACACACCAATACCAAGGAAGATATTGAGCTATATAATAACAACCAATGGCGTGAAACCATTAACCCCCATAGAGGGGGTAACTGTCGAGACCCCCAAAGTGAAACCTCGCCCTTAAGGGCGGGGAGGGGGTCATCTCAGCGCGGCTCAGCCTTAATACCCTAAGGCCTACAGGCTACGAGGGCCCTGGTTGGCGCACATATTCACCAGGACAGGCGACGACGGGACGACCTTCTGCGCTGCCCTCAAGAGGAGGGTGGGCAAGGACCACCCCCTGATTGAGCTGGTAGGGCAGCTCGACGAGGCCAACAGCTTCGTGGGCCTCGCGAGGAGCCTCCTGCCCAAGGAGCTGGAGGAGGTCAACGGCGACCTTCAGTACGTCCAGAGGCTCCTGTTCAGGGTGGGCTTCACCGTCTCGGGCAAACAATCGCTGTCAGAGGACGACGTTAGGAGGCTTGAGGACATGGCCGACAGGTACTACGGCAGGGCGCCGCTCAAGAGCTTCATACTCCCCTCAGGGCCTTCGCCCGCGGCAGCCCTCCACGTGGCCAGGACCGTGACCAGGAGGGCCGAGAGGGCCATGGTGAGGGCGGCCAAGGAGCACCCCATAGACCCCCTGGCGCTCAGGGTCATGAACAGGCTCAGCAGCGCCCTCTTCGCTATGGCCGTGTACGTCTCAAGGGCCATGGGCTACCCGGAGGAGCCCGTGTGAGGTGGTACCATGTCCAGCGCTGACGTTCTGTCCGTCCTGATGTCGATAGACGAGAGCGCCCTCACCGAGGACGGCCAGGGGCTCAGGCACCTACAGGCCGGGAGGGCCAGGCAGGAGGGCCTGAGGCTGTGGGTCGAGACGCCTCTTGGGTCGGCCTACTACTACGTGGTGCCCAAGTCCCTTGAGTCCCTGGCCTCTGACCTGAGGCCAGACGCCCTCTCCATGGTCCCCCTGAGGGACCGTCTTGAGGCTCTGGCGGAGGCGGCTGACGTAGTTGATGAAATGAGGGACCAGGTGGCCAGGCTGATCTCAGCTGAGACGGGCAAGGAGCTCAGCGCCTCAAGCGAGGAGGTGGAGGCGGCCGTCGACTTCCTGAGGAGGGTAGGCAACCTCTTCCAGGGCAGGCCCTCGTCGGCCAGGGGGCTCCTGCTGACCCCCAGCTCGCCCGACCTGTGGAGCTCCGTGTCCATAATGTCAGCCAGGGGCATAGCCCTCGTGCTGCCCCCCTTCACGGCCCCCTTCTTCGGGGCCATGGCGGGGGCCGGCGTCGCGATAGCGGCCGGCCTGCCCGTCATGATCAAGGCGCCGTGGCAGTCAGCGGCATCATCAATTGCCGCGGCCCTGGCGCTCAGGGGCACCGACGTGGGTGAGCACGTCTCGGCCGCCCCCTTCAGGGGGCCCCCGCTGGCCTCAGGGGTCTCAGCGGTCGTCCTCTTCGGCAGGCCCGAGACCTCAACGGCTGTCTGGAGGGAGACCGGGATCAGGCCGTCAGCCAACTGCAGCGGGAGGTCAGCGCTGGTCCTGTGCTCGGAGCCCAGCGATATCGAGTCCCTCGCCAAGTCCGTAGTTGAGCTCTCCTTCTCGCACGCGGGCCAGGCCTGCGGGAGCGTCAGGTGGGTGCTGGCCAGGAGGGACCTGGCCCGAGGCCTTGTGGACTCGATGGTTGACATCGCTGAGCAGCTGAGCGTGGGCAGCCCCCTTGAGGGCAAGAACGTGGGGCCCCTCAGGTCAAGGGGCCTCGTCGAGAGGGCCCACAGGCTGGTCAACGACGCTGTGGCCAAGGGCGCCACGCAGGAGGTGGAGCTGAGGTCAAGCGGCAACTACGCCTCGCCGGCCATCCTCAGCGGCGTCCCGAGGGGCGCTGACATACTGTGGACGGACCTCCAGGCCCCCGTGGTGGCGGTCTCGGAGTTCGACAGCTGCTCAGAGGCGGTTGAGACGGCGGCCATGATGAGGGGGGCCACCCACGCGCTTGTCTACGGCTCCCTCTCGCTGGCCGAGTCCCTGGCCTCATCAAGGCAGGGCCTCATAGTGGTTAGCCTGAAGGGGGAGAGCGCGGCCCCTTCAAGGGGGCCCTGTTATGTGGTGGGGGACCCTGTCAAGGCCCTCTCAGGGGGGTCTGAGCTCTGGGGCGAGTCGCTACTCCTCTTCTGAGCCCCCTTCCTCTTCCTCGGCCTCTGCTTCCTCCCCTTCGGACTCCTCTTCCTCCTCCCTGGTGGCCTCGGCCTTCTCCTCGGCAGCGGGGGCTGCGCCGGCGGCCGCCGGCGCCAGGATGTACCTTACTGACATGCCTCCTGGGGACTCGAACTTCAGCTCCAGAGGCCTATCGGTGCTGAACTGAATGTCCACGACGTCGGCGACCTTGGCCATAGCGAGGACCTTGTCAAGGTAGTTGAAGTCGTACCTGCTCGTGGTCCTCTCATTTACCTCAATGGCTACCAGGCTGGCCGAGCCCGAGAGGAACTTGGCCTCGACCCTCTTCTCGCTGGCCGCCCTCACGGCGAACATGTTCTCGGTAGCCTCAACCTCGACCACGTCGCCGAACTCGCCGGCGTCGCTGAGGGCCCTCTTGAAGGGGTCAGACAGTATCTTCACGTGGGCGGTGTGCTCAAGCTTTATCTCAGGGACCTCGGAGGAGACCTCGAGGTTGGGCAGCAGGTACTCCCTGATGGGCTGGCCCTCGACCCTGACGAGCAGGTTGGAGAGGGAGACCTCAAGGGTCACTACGTCAGTCTTCTTGACCCTTGAGAGGGCCCTCGAGAGGGCCGAGAGGTTAGCGCCAAGGTTGACGCCCTCCTCGGGGACCTCGTACTCGAGGAAGTTGGCGTATGGTATGGTGACCTCTATGTAGGCCACCTTGGCGGGATCCATGCCGACAGCCTTAACGCCCTCCTTCGTTATCGTGAAGGAGGCCTCCTCAAGCAGCTCGCTCAGGGACTCAACGAGCGTGGCCAGCGTGGTCGCGCTCGGGTACTTGAGCTTAGCCTTGACCTCCCCAAGCTGCGACTCAAACTCGCTCAAGCCTCAGCCCCTCCCTACCTTGTCAACGATAGCTTAAAAGCCGAAGATCCTCATTAGGTCGGGGAGCGTTGCCTAGGGCCACAGCTTACGTGAGGCTCCTGAGGCCTGAGAACGACGTGATGATGGGCGTAATCGTTATCGTGGGGGCGCTGGTCGCGGGCAATGGCTCCCTTCCGGCCTCCTCGTCGCTTCTGATAGGCTTCCTGGTCGGCTTCGCCCTCGCGGCCTCGGCCATGGTGCTTAACGACATAGCAGACATCAACATAGACAGGCTCAACGACCCATCAAGGCCTATCCCCTCAGGGCAGGTAAGCCTCAGGTCGGCCTGGGCCCTCTTCGGCCTCCTCTCAGCCGCGGGGCTTGCCCTGGCGGCCCTTCAGGGGGTCCCTGAGCTTGCCCTGGCGGCCATATCATACGCTGTGGCCGTGAGCTACGACCTGAGGGGGAAGAGGACGGGCCTTCCAGGCAACATGATGGTCGCCTTCACAGGCGTGTCTCCAGTGCTCTACGGGGCGCTGCTCTCAAGGGGGATCAACCTCACGATCGCCCTCGAAGCCCTCATGATATTCCTCGCCATGGTGGGCAGGGAGATAGTGAAGGGGGTCGCTGACGTGGAGGGGGACAGGGCCAACGGCATAAGGACGCTGGCTGTCGTCGTTGGGCCCCGCAGGGCCGCCCTGGCCTCGCTCGGCTTCTTCGTAGCCGCGGTCTCCCTGAGCCCCCTGCCGCCAGCGCTAGGCCTCGTGAACCCCGTCGCCTACTCCGTGCCCGTAGCGCTGGCGGACGTAGGCTTCCTCCTGTCCTCGATATCTGTGGTGAGGGACCCCTCGAGGCCCACGGCCCTGAGGGCCAAGGAGCTTCAGCTAGCGATGTACTCGGTGGCCCTGGTGGGGTTCGCCCTCGGCGCGCTTAGATACATATAAGGTAAGGTACCTAGACAGCGGCCTGAGGGCGCGCGCTGTTGGAGCTGCTGGCAGAGCTCCCGCCGCAGAGGTCCGCCGAGAGGTTGCTTGGCCTTGCCAGCGAGCTATCAAGGCTTGCGGACGCCATTGACGTCCCTGACGCCCCCTTGGGCCTCCCAGCCCCCTCGTCCGCCCTGGCCTCGGCCATCATAAGGTCCCGCCTCTCGCCTCCCCCTGAGGTGGTGGCCCACCTGAGGCTCCTTGACGTGAGCGGGCTCGGCGCCCTCAACATAGCCAAGGGGCTTGAGCTGGCCGGGGTCTCGAGGCTCCTCCTGCTCAGGGGGGACGCGCCTGCCGTGGGGGACCCCTGCAACAACGAGCCTGAGTTCGTGATGAACACGCTCAGGTCCTCAGGAGTCAAGCTTAAGCTCGGCCTCCTCCTGAGCCTCGCGAAGCCCCTCGAAGAGGTTATGAGGAGGGTCAGGGCCAGGGCCGACTTCTACTTCGTCACAAGGCCCTGGTGGTCCCCGGCCCTCGGAGACGTCCGCAGGGAGGCCGGCGCCCTGGGCTCAAGGGTTTACGTGTACCTGGTGGTTGAGACCCCCCGCAACGCCCATGTACTCGCAGGCTTGCCGGCCGAGGAGAAGGTAAGGGAGGGCCAGGTAGCCCAGGCCGCGCTTCGGCTCTCAGAGGCCGTCGACGGCGTGATAATATCGTCGCCAGGGGACAGGGAGGCCCTGCTCAGGTCCCTCAGGGAGGTCAGGGAGGCCCTGGGCTAGAGCGTCAGGAAGAGGCTGGCCGCGGCCGCCCTGGCTATAGCCACGTAGAGGAACATGGGCCTCAGGACGCCGACCCCGTAGGCGCGCTCCAGGACCTCATAGGTTATGCCGCCAGCCTCGCCGCCTATCAGGGCCCCAACGCCCATCAGGACGCTGTAGGTCCCTATGGCGGCCCTCCTGTCCTCAGCTGTGTCAACAAGGTATGAGAAGTAGGCGACGTTATTGATGGAGTTCGCGAGCCCCGCCAGGAGCTGGGAGACGTATATGCCGTACACGTTAGGGGAGAGGGCGTAAGCTAGGGCGAAGAAAGTGTTCATGAGCCTCCCTATGAACATGGAGAGCTTGAGCCTCCTGGCTATGAAGCCCCCTATGAACCTCTGAACCACAACTGTTGACGAGGTAGCTATCACGTTAATTACCGCCACCTGGGCCGTCGTCATCTTGAATATGTAGATCTGCGCCAGGGGGAAGAGGGGCCAGGCGAACGACCAGGCCAGCATGTAGACGAAGTTGAACGCCAAGAACTTCTCGAGGCCTCTGAAGTAAAGCCCAGCCCTCCTGTGACGAACGTGAGGGTCCTCCTCGTGATAGAGGCCCGTGACTATGAACGACGTCAGGATCGTGGCGACGGCAGAGACCAGGAAGACGTACTTGGCAGCAGCGTGCTGCTGGCCATGTAGAGGCCCCCGGCCACTATGACGGGCAGGGAGCCCAGGGAGCCGTAGAACGCCATCCTGGAGAGTATGACGCTCCTGCTCCCCCTGCTGTAGTACTCGTTCAGGAGCGAGAGGCCCATGCCGCTTATGCCTGAGCCAACCATGACGAAGGCCACGAGGGCCGTGTAGAGCAGGTGGGACCCCATGAAGGGGTACATCAGCGCCAAGGCCACGGCGCTCAGCGAGTTGCCAGCGAGGACCAGGGTCCGGGGCCTGGCCCTCGTCAGGGAGCTTAGGTACTGGGACACGTTCGTGAAGAAGGTCCCAGCGGTGGAGACTAGGCCAAGCATGTAGCCGGGAAGCCCCAGGCTCGCTCCTATGAACGACAGGTAGGGGGAGTAGGCGCTGCCTATCATCCCCCTCGCCAGGTTGTACAGCGATATCCTCCTTATGCCCCTCCGCTGTCCTTCGTCGTTCAAGCCACTCGCGCACCTCTAGCGGCCGTTTTGACCGTTCCTCAGCGCCTTGACCAAATAAATAGGGCTCGGCCCAGGGTTAAGGCAGGGAACATGGCCAGAAGGGTAGAGGGAGTAGTAGTTCCTATGGTAACCCCTTTCAGGCCCGACGGCTCCCTTGACGTTGACGCTTTCCAGTGGCTCGCCAAGAGGCTTGTCAGCGCAGGCGTTGACGGCCTCTTCCCTAACTCAACGACGGGCGAGTTCGTTCACCTCACGGAGGAGGAGGCCGAGAGGCTCGTCAGGACGGCCGTGGCGGTCGCCCCAGCCGACGTTATGGTGCTTCCAGGCGTCAGCTCTAACAGGACCGAGGACTCCGTCAGGATGGCCAGGTCCTTCGTCAACCTGGGAGCCGACGGTGTTGTAGTTCTGCCGCCCTTCTTCTTCAGGGGCGGCGAGGAGGTCATGTACAGGCACCTGTCAGAGGTGGCCAAGGCTGTTGACGTGCCGGTGGTCATCTATAACAACCCCATCAACACGGGCGTCGTGGTGCCCGTCAGCGTCTATGTAAGGCTTGCACAGGAGTTCAGCAACGTCTCGGCGGCCAAGGTCACCTACGCCGACTTCTCCTACCTGCTCGAGCTCATAAGGGAGGTCAAGGCCGTCAGGAAGGACTTCTCAGTGCTGACGGGCCTCGACTACATGGAGCTGGCAGCCCTTGAGCTGGGAGGGGACGGCGTGGTCGGCGCCCTGGCTAACGTGGCCCCAGAGGTCCTGGTGGGCCTCTACAGGGCCTGGGACGCCGGCAACCTGGCCGAGGCCCTCAGGTATCACAGGGTCCTCCTCGAGCTCAGCAGGCTCTACTGGTACAGGAGGGCTGGCGTCGAGTCCCCAGCAGTTGTCAAGGGGGCCCTCGAGGGCCTGGGGACCCCAGTGAAGAGGTACGTCAGGGCGCCCCTCAGGCCCCTTACCGACCAGGAGGTAGCCGAGGTGACAGACCTGGCTTCAAGGGCCCTGTCAGAGCTTAGGCAGGGCTGAGGACCCTCTGCGCCCCTACCACTATGCCTGTCCCAGCCACGAACGCCAGGACGCCGAAGGTCAGGTAGAGCAGCGGGGCCCTCACTATATAGAGGCCTCCCGAGCGGGAGCCTAGTATCGTCTCGTTGTAGAGCTCGTAGGTGGCCAGGGAGTACGGGGTCCCGTTGGGGTAGCTGAAGCCTATGCTTGCCTCAAGAAGTACCCCGTCGGCCAGCGAGTAGTAGGCCGTCTCGTTCCCGATGAGCCCTAGGGGCGTGGTGAAGTTCTCTGCGAGGACGGCCACGGCGTGAGGCGACCCCTTGAAGAATATCACCTGGTGCGGCAGCCCGCTCAGCTCGTCCTGTGTGGCTAAGTAGGGCTGCGAGCTCTCAAAGACGTCCGTTGGCTGAACTATAAGCCCCCCGAGCTGGGAGAGCAGTTCAGCGCTCCCCCCAAACCTCAGCGGGTAGACAGCATAGGTTGTCATGCCCATGTAGGCCAGCTGGCTGGTCTGGTTGTACCTGACCATCAGCAAAACCCAGGCGCTCTCGTTCTTGGGGTACAGGTGGGCCGTGACGTTGTATATCAGGGCCACGTAGGTCGGGTTCTCGGGGAGGGACGAGTAATGGAGGGGCTCGTAGGGGGCCAGGAAGGCGTAGGCGAGGCCGAGGTAGAGGCCTAAGGCTATGACGCCTATGAGTATGAGGGCCACGCCCTCAGCCGTCCTCGGGTTCAAGGGTCCACCGCCTGTCAGGTCCCTGTTGGGCGTAAAAGCTTCAACCCTGCGAACGCGCTATCTAGGCCTCCTGGCTACGGCCTCGCCTGAACTACCCTCGCTCCGGCTGAGGGCCTGACGACCCAGTAGGCGGGCCTGTGAGGGAACCTCCTCACGTACTCCTCCGCCACCTCCTTACCCAAGGCCCCCCCAGCCCCCTTTGCAACGAGGGCTATGGCGGCCCCTCCGAAGCCGGCCCCAGTTAGCCTAGCCCCCAGGGCCCCGTGGGACACGGCGAACTTCACGAAGAAGTCGAGCTCAGGGGTGCTGACCTCGTAGTTCCTGGCAAGGTCCCAGTGGGCCTCGGTCAGTATCCTTCCGAGCTCGTCAATCCTGCCCGCCCTCAGCGCGTCCCTGGCCGCGACGACCCTGGCGTTCTCCCTGACCACGTAGCCTAGCCTCTTCCTCTGGATCTCGTTCAGCCCGCTGAGCCGCTCCTCCTTGACCTCCTTTGAGCTCCTGGCGCCCAAGGCCTTGAGCGCCGACTTAACGGTCTCAACCCTCTCCGAGTATGCCGTGGCGGCGATCGCCCTCCTGACCCCCGTGTGGAAGACCAGGAACTCGACGTCCCTTGGCACGGGCACCAGCTCATAGCTGAGCGTCTCGGTGTCGGCGAATACTGCCATGTCTTCCTCCCCAAGCATGACGGCCATCTGGTCGAGCAGGCCGCTTGGTACCCCCAGGAACTCGTTCTCGGCCACGTTTCCGAGCCTCGCAAGCTCCATCTTGCTCAGCCCGAGCCTCCCAAGCTCGTTCTGGGTCACGGCCACCGCCATCTCGAGGCTTGCCGAGGAGCTGAGGCCTGCCCCCATGGGCAGGTCCCCATAGACCCTGGCCTTGACGTGCACCGGCCTGAGGCCCAGCACCCTTATGGCGTGGTAGATCCCCTTGACGTAGTCTACCCACTTCCCCTCCCTTACGAGGGAGTCCCCGAAGCAGGCCTCCTCCCTGTAGGCCTCCGAGTAGACGCACGTCATGCCCTCCGTGGTTGGCTCAGACTCCATGTAGGTTGAGAGCTGTATCGCCATGGGCATCACGTAGCCCAGCGCGTAGTCAGTGTGCTCCCCGATTATGTTGACCCTGCCCGGCGACCTGACCAGCAACACCGCCTTCAGCCGCAGGAGCCTAGGAGGCCCTGGGTTTTCTGCATAGCTCTCTTGCAGGCCTCCCTTAGCCTTGACGCGTTCTCCTCAGGCACCCCGTCGTACGTGAAGTCCCACGTGGCGCTCTCAAAGCCTGCCGCGTACTTCAGCTTGTCCCTGTTCCTCAGGGCCGGGTAAACCTCAACGTGCATGTGGAAGTGAGGCCAGCTGCCTCTCAGGGGGGCCTGGAAGATGGCTAGCGTGTAGGGCATCTGCCTGTCGAAGAGCGCGTTGAGCGAGGCCAGGCCTCCCCTCAGGGCGTCGGCCAGGAGCCTCACCTCCTCGTCGCTTAGGTCGGTCAGGTACTGGACGTGCCTGAGAGGGTATATGTGAACCTCAAAGGGCCAGGAGGCGAAGAATGGCATGATGACAGCGAAGGACGGGTTCCTGTAGACCACCCTGACCCCCTCCCTCAGCTCCCCCTCAACTAAGTCGCAGACTAGGCACCTTCCCCTCCTTCTGTAGTATCTCCTCATGTTGTCAGCCATGAGCCTGGGCTTCAGGGGGAGGTAGGGGAGGGCGTAGTACTGGCCATGGGGGTGGGTCAGCGAGACCCCTATCTCCTCGCCCTTGTTCCTGAATATCAGGAGGTACACCACCCTCCTGTCGCCCATCTCCCTCCTAGTTATCGACCTCCACAGGTCAACCACCTTGGTCACGCTCTCAAGGGGGAGCTCATCAAGGTCCTTCACCTCATGTCTTGGCGTCTCGACAACAACGCCGCAGTAACCGTAGGCCTGGGCCTTCCTCTGAAGCTCGTCACCCCTCACGGGCTCCGCGTCCCTGGAGAGGGCGGCGAACCTGTTGGGCAGGTCCAGGACATCCCACCCATAGCCCGTCTCCTCTGCTCCAGGGCAGAAGGGGCAGTAGCCCTCAGGCCTCCACCTCCTCTGGGCCCTGACGCTCGAGACTATGATCCACTGGCCTGTCAGAGGGTTGTACCTAAGCTCCCTCAAGTCGCCTCAGGCGTATCACCATGGCCCGGCAAACATAAGCCTATGATGGAAACTCTGCCAGACGCTAAGAAGCGGCGAACGCCCTTGAGGGCCTTAAGGGCCGGCACAGATGATGGGAGCTGACCGTTGAAGTCTGTTAGCCCTCACAGAGGCCTTCTGAAGGCCCTCGGCCCGGACAGCCTGACTGCGGAGACCCTGTACAGCCCCTTCTCGAGCTCAAGGACGCTGGCGGCCCCTAGGCCTGACCTGTTGACCAGCTCCGCCGCCGTGTAAGCGCAGGCCTCGGAGTCCATGAGGGCCTCCAGGGTCTCGCCTACGTCAAGCTTGCCGAACTCCCTGTAGAAGTAAATGGCCGGCTCGGGGCAGTCGAGCCCCCTGAGGTCAAGGGACTTCATAGTGTCGCGAATCCCCTGTAGGAGCAGTCCTTCAGCTCCTCCACCACCTCTATGGAGTCTATGTCGAAGTGGCTCGTCCTAAGCTCCTCAATGAGCCTCTCTATGGCTGTCTCCTCCCCCTGGGCCACGACCTCAACAGAGCCGTCGGGCATGTTCTTGGCGTAGCCCGTGAGGCCCAGCATCAGCGCCTTCCTCCTCACGAAGGCCCTGAAGCCGACCCCCTGCACCCAGCCCGTCACCCTGATCCTCTTACAGGCCGCCATCCCTGAGCCCTAGGGCGCTGAGGAGCGACTCGTCAAATATGTAGTTGGCGAGCCTTGGGGTCGCCTTAACTGCTGGCCTCCCCTTGCCGGTTACCTCGCCGATCACTGAGGGGCTGTAGCCCCTCGACCTCAGCTCCTTGATTATATCGTCAGCCACGCCATCAGGCGCCAGTATCAGGAAGCCCCCGTTGGTCCCAGAGGTCGCGTTGGGCATTATGAAGTGCCTGGCCGCGAACTCAGATACCTCAGGGAAGAGCAGGGGGAAGTCGTAGAGGGTTATCTCAACCTTTGCCAGGTCCGCCAGCTCCCTCACCGAGTAGGCGCCCTGGCCAGTGACGTCAGTCGTCAGAGGTATGTGCTCGGTTGGGTCAAAGGGCTCCCCGAGCTCGGGGAGGTGCCTCTCTATGACCTCAGCTGCCGCCTTGTTCGGGGTCGATATAAGCCTCACGGCCTCCTCCTTGGCCCTCTCAAGGGCCTCGAAGGACAGGCCCTCTGCCTCAAGCTCGTCAACCACGCTCTCGTCCAGGGCCGAGACGAGGTAGGTGGTTATCGGGGCGAGCTCGCCGAAGGGCCTAGTCGCTATGAGCTTCATGCTGACCTCGACTTTGTCCTTGAACTGAGGGGGAGACCTGTCAGTGTAGCCTACGACCGTCCCTCCCATGAGGAGGCGCCCCTCCTTCGGCATCTCAACGTCGAGGAGCCTGGCCTCCACCGAGGAGGCTAAGGAGGCCGCGTTCTTCAGCAGGCCCTCCTTCACTGACTCATCCCTGGCGTTTATGACGGGGGCCACGGCGAGCCCCCTGTGGACGCCTATCACGAAGAGGTCGTTCATGGAGTTCAGCAGGGCTCCGCTTACCTGCCTCGGGTCCAGCAGGTCCCCTGTGGGGTCTATGACGTGCATTGTGTCGTTGTTAATCGCCACCAGGTAGTCGCCCTTCCCCTCCGGCAGCAGGTCGGCCAGCAGGAACTCGTCCTCCCTGAAGGGGGTTATTATGGAGTGCCCCTTGGCCACGCGCAGGGGCCTGGCCACGCGCAGCAGGGACCTATAGGCAGGTGATATCATTGAGGCGAACTTCTTGGGCTCACCCGCGTTCATCTGGTACACCTGTATCAGGACCGCCGCCCTGGCCCTGCCCAGCCCTTTGGCCCTCAGGTCGGCCTCCCTGCCCAGGGAGAGGATGAGCCTCTCGAGCTCTATGTCCGAGGGGTCCCCCGGCGCCACGTCGGCGTCCTCCCTCTCTGCTATCTCAAGGCCCAGGGGGCTCAGCTCCCTCCTGAGCTCCTCCATGGCTGGGTAGACTACCCTCACCAGGTCAACCTTAACGGCGCAGCCCGCAGCCAATGACATGGGGTCCGCGCCCAGGGACCTGTAGAAGGCTGACCTCCTCCTGATCTCGGCAAGCCTCGCGCTTACTTCAGGCCTTACCATGCTCTCAATAGAGAATTTCTCTAATAAGGGAATATAAGGGTTAGTACTATCTCTTCCCTTGTCCACCTCAGGTCCACTCAGGGTTCAGAAACTGTTTTTAATTATCAAATACGTTAGGTAATTATGTTTTCTAATAATTATTTATATAACAAGATAACAACACTTAAATTTAGCTTCAATATTTACATTAATGTGATGAACTATGGCAGCGCAGCAACAGCAGCAGGAGGGGCCCGTGAGCGCCCTTGAGGCGACCAAGAAGGCGGGAGGGGCCCTAACTAAGATGATCGTCTACATAGTCGCCTACGTCGTCGTTGCCGCAGCCGTGCAGTTCTTCATGACGATGTTTCACATCATGGCTTACTTCAAGTACGTCAACGCCATACTGGTCCTGGCCTTCGGCTGGTACATAGTTAACTCCTTCGCCGACTTCATATACTGGACCATGAGGGGCAAGTACGATCATCCGACGGCTGTTGCCTTCAAGAACATGATGAGGATCATAGGCATAGTGGCCATCATAGCGGCAGTGGTCGGAGCGGCGGTCGGAGGCATCGGCGGCCTGACGATAGGCGGCTTCCTGGGCATAGTGGTAGGCTTCTCCATACAGCAGGTCGCGGGGCAGGCCGTCGCCGGCGTATTCCTGCTAGCTGCGAGGCCCTTCAAGGTCGGTGACCACGTCAACATACTAGGCGAGGACGGCATAGTTGAGGACATAACTTCCCTGTTCACCAAGGTGAGGAAGCAGGACGGCACGGTGGTGCTGATACCGAGCTCGTCGGTGATAGGCAACAAGATCTACCTCCTGCTCCAGAAGCTCACGGGCCAGCAGTCTGGCCAGTGAGGCCTTTAGGGTCCGGCCAGCGTTTTCATATCTCTTTTTCTTAACCCCTTGGCCATCCGGTTCTAGGGCAGGCCTTGAGGCTCGTAAGGCCTGAGGACCTGAGGGCCAGGAGGCTAGAGCCGGAGGCCTACATACCTGCGATGAAGGAGCTGCTGAGGAGGGGGACGCTGGAGCTCAGCGTGGCCGTCAGGGGACAGGAGGTAGTTGAGGGGCTTGAGGACTACTGGTCCCTGAGGTCCCTGGGCTGCCAGCTACTACCGGTCACGGAGGGCCTGAGGGCCAGGGTCAACATGAGCCTTGAGTCGCTGGGCCTCTATGACGAGGTGACGGGCAGCGAGGCGAGGGTCTACGGGAGCGTCCTGGAGCTCGTGAGGAGGGACAGGCCAACACCCCTGGTCATGATAAAGAGGGCCGGGAGGGTCAGGCTGTGGGCCAAGCTGGAGTGGTACAACCCCCTCAGCCTCAGCATAAAGGACAGGACAGCCCTGTCGCTCGTTGAAGGGAAGCTCGACGATATAATGTTAAGGGGGAAGGTGTACGAGGTCTCCTCGTCTAACACGGGGGTCGCGGTCTCAGCCCTCTCAAGGATCTTCGGCTTCTCGGCGAGGCTCTACATACCTGAGACCGCAGAGCAGTTCGGGCCAGACATGATAAGGGCCATGGGCCAGGAGGTTGTCGTGAAAGGCTCGTCAACGGCAGAGCTGAGACCCCTCGTGAGAGAGGAGGCCGAGAGGGACGGCGCCGTCTTCCTGAACCAGTTCGAGAGCTACTATAACCCGCTTGCCCACATAAGGTGGACTGCCAAGGAGATCGACCTCCAGTCCAGGTTCGCCGGCCTCAGGCTGAAGGCCGTCTTCGCCACCATGGGCACGGCTGGCCACGCCGCAGGGCTGGCCACCTATTTCAGGGCCCGAAGGTCGGAGGTCAAGGTCGTCGGGGTCCAGCCCGCTGAGGGCTCGTCGATACCTGGCATAAGGAGGCATGACAAGTGGCCCTGGCCCCTCCTGGACGCCCCTGCGGAGGTAGTTGACGTAAGCGATGAGGAGGCCGCCAGGGTAGCCCTTGCGATAGCACGTGAGACGGGCCTCCTCCCTGGCCTCAGCGGGGGAGCCTCAATAGCGGCCGCCCTGAGGGTCGCGGAGGGCGAGGCCGAGGAGGCTGACTACATTGTTGTGGTCCCTGATCACGGCGTTAAGTACCTGCGGCTCTACTCAAGATACCTAGGGGCATAGGCTTGTGGGCCTCAATGCTGAGGGTCGTCCAGGACGGCATAAGGAGCCTTAGGTCGCTGCCCCTCTTCGTCAACCTTGACAGGGCCTCCTCAATAGCCGTCCTCGGTGATGTGCACGGCTATGACGATGTTGTTGACAGGTTCGAGCAGCTGGCCTACGAGTACTCTGTAGACGCGGCCCTCATGCTTGGGGACTTCGTTGACAGGGGGCCTAACAGCTCCCAGACCATAGCCAGGGTCCTCGAGCTGGCCTCCTCGAGGCCAGGGCCCTTCATACCGATAAGAGGAGACCACGAGGACCCCAGGATGAACGAGGCCTACGGCTTCTACGAGGAGGTCCTCTACATGCAGGCCACGGACTTCTACTCAATGGTAGTCCAGGCCTACTCTGAGATGCCCATAGCCGCCACGTGGAGGGGGGTCTTCCTTGTCCACGGGGGAGTGCCGTGCGCTGACTGCAGCTCGCCGGAGAGGCCGCTGAACCTGAGGGAGGCGGAGACGAGGCTCACAGGAGTCAAGGGGACCAGGAGGTACCTCGAGCTCTCGGACCCTGTGCTGTTCCAGATGGCCTGGAACGACCCCATAGGGTCGGCCACATACTTCGAGCCCAACCCGAGGGGGGACGGCATATACTTCTACGGGAGGCTGGCCTGGTCCTCCTTCCTCAGGGAGAACGGGCTGAGGCTCATAGTAAGGGCCCACCAGGTGGTGGACGGCATTGAGGTCCTGAGGAGGGACGGCAGGGGCCTGGGCAGGGTCAGGTGTGACGAGAGGCTCCCCATGAGCGAGCTGGAGGGGGGCGTGGTGACGCTCTTCTCAAGCAGGTACCACGGCGGCAGGTCAGGGGCGCTAATAATTGACGAGGAGGGGGCCACCTTCAAGTGCCTCTGAGCTTAGCCGGGTCTATCACCTGGCCCTTCCAGCTCAGGGGCGAGTGGCGGGATAGGACAAAGCCGATGAGCAGAAGCAGGGCGGGAAGCGGGGACAGGAGGAACCAGGGCCCCTTCAGGCCCTCGGCCCTCTGGCCCACGTAGGCGAGCGATGCCTGGAGGACGTAGGAGATAAGCGGGCCAACGGCGGCCGCGAGCTGACGCAACGCGATTAAGGGGACCCAGGCGAGGGGCCAGGCCAGCAGCAGGGCCAAGCCCACCGTGACCACTGCAAACCGTGTGGGGCTCATGGACCTGGCGGTGCCATATGAGATCCTCTTAGCGAGCTCCAGGAAGTCGCTAAGGCCCCTCCATGAGGTAACCCTCACCTGAGCCCTGACGTCATAGGGCACCAGCCTGACGCCGGCCCCCTTGGCGACGACCGCTAGCTCCCTATCCTCGAGGAGCGACGACCTGACCCTTGACATGCCTCCCAGCTCCCAGAAGGTGTAGGGGTCCAGGGCCCAGCAGCAGCCGTAGATGAGGGAGTGCCTGTCGTTCTCGTCAAGGGCCCTGTTGAAGCCGTAGAAGCCGTGGAGGAGCGCTGTGAAGAGGGGCTGGACAGCCTTACACAGCGAGGTCTCGCAGACAAATAGAGGCTCAAAGGCCGCCAGCTCGCCAGCCCTGACCCTTGAGGCCGCTGAGACCAGGAGACCCAGGTCACCAGAGACGTCAGCGTCAAGGAACAGCAACGTGGATCCATACGAGGCCCTCAGGGCCCCTGTCATTATGGCGTTTGGCTTAGGCGCCCAGCCCGGAGGGACCTTATTGACCCTGATCACCTCGAGGTTGACGCAGTCAGCTGACGACTTAGCCGCCTCCGCAGTGCCGTCGTCGCTCCTGTCGTCAACCAGAACAACCCTGGAGGGGCCGATCCTTGAAAGCGAGCTCATGAGCCTCCCTATGACCTTGGACTCGTTCCTGGCCGGCACCACGACAGTCACGGGCCTGGCCGGGGGAGAGGTGGGCGGGGGCCTCAGGGACCTGAAGCTCCTCAGGGCAGACCTCAGGCCGACGGCGTATACCAGTGAGACGCCGAGCGATATGATTATGTCAAGCACCATGAGCAGCGGCGTCAGCTTAGCCACCGGCTATCGCCCTCAGGGCGGCTAGGAGCTCAGATGGGTCACTTACGTAGTAGCGGGCCCTCGTGGGCCCCCTGCCGACCCTTATGGTCACTGAGCTGGGCGGAAGAGAGGCGAAGAGGTCCTCATCGTCCTGCGAGTCTCCTGCTGCCAGTATGAACTCGTAGCCCCTCCGCGAGAGCCAGAAAGAGGCGGCCCTCGGCTTGGATAGCTCGGCTAGCCTGACCTCAATGCTCTTCAGGCCCCTCACCACCGAGAGGTCCCTGTGGACGGCCACGAACCGCGCCAGCAGATCCATGAGCTCGGCGGCCCTGGCCTCACCTATTGATGTGGGCGCGTTCCTGTAGTGCCACACCATGGAGAAGTCCTTCTCCTCGATCAGCGAGCCAGGGGTCCTCCTGGTGAAGGACTCCATTATCTTGCGCACGTTGGCCTTCCAGGACACATCCTGCTTTGACACGTTGAGGGTCCACGAGCCCCCGCTGTAGATCCAGGCCCCGTTCTCAGCCGCCACCTGGACCTCAGGGACCTCGCTCACAAGCTTCTCCATGTACTTCCTGGGCCTCGTCGTTATTATCACTACGTCGGTTCCAGGCCTTGAGACCAACATCCTCAGCACGAGCTTAACCTCCTCCGTGGGCTCGACCTCCCAGGGGCTCCTCACTATTGGGACGAGGGTGCCGTCGTAGTCCAGGAAGAGCACCCTGGTCCGCGAGACAGAGAACGAGCTGGCCACCATCGTGAGCGCGGTCCCCGCGAGCTTCCTGCTCGCCAGCTCCTCCTCAGCCCTTGCCTGCTCCTCCTTGACGTTGACCAGGGAGCCCACGAAATCGTAGGCCCAGGCGTTCACATCATACGATGAAACCCTTCCCTGCAGCGCCGTCATTCTGGCAGCCCTCTCAGCTGGCTGCATGTCAAGGGCCTCCTTTATCGCGTCGGCTACGCCGTCATAGTCGTGAGGGTTCACGACAACGGCCTCAACTAGTTCGCTTGAGGCACCGGCTCCCTCGCTGACTATGAGGACGCCCTTCCTGTCAACGTTGGCCGCGACGTACTCCTTCGCGACCAGGTTCATGCCGTCGCGGAGCGGCGTTATGAGCGCGACGTCAGCTAGCCTGTACATGGCGAGGAGCTCGTCGTCGCTTATGAACCTCCTTATGTAAATGACGGGGGTCCACCCGAGGGTTCCATAGCGCCCATTTATGTCGCCGACGAGCTCGTTAAGCTCCCTCCTGAGCCTGGCGTACTCCTCGACTCTCTCGCGGGAGGGCGATACGACCATAACGTAGGAGACCCTGCCCCTGTACTCGGGGTACTTTTCAAGGAGTCTCCTGAAGGCCATCAGCCTCTCAGGCAGCCCCTTCGTGTAGTCAAGCCTGTCAATCGAGAACACCACCTGTACGTCGCCCAGCCTCCTCCTGAGCTCCTCGACGACCTTCACGACGGCCTCTGACTGGGCCCTTGACCTAATTGACTCGACGTCTATGCCCATGGGGAACGCGTCAACCTTTACTAGCCTGCCCTCGAACTCGAGCGTCCCGAGGCTGTGCTCGAGCCCCAGGATCCTCCTCACGCTCTCGAGGAAGTGGTTGACGTAGTCAAACGTGTGGAAGCCCACGAGGTCGGAGCCCAGGACCCCTCTCAGGAGCTCCTCCCTCCACGGGAGGGCCCTGAAGACCTCATAGGACGGGAAGGGTATGTGAAGGAAGAAGCCTATGGGCGCGTCAGGGCCCAGCCTCCTCCTCAGCACCTCGGGGACCAACATGAGGTGATAGTCGTGAACCCAAATCAGGTCGCCGGGCCTGTAGACCGGCTCTACTGCCTCTGCGAACCTCTCGTTGACCCTCACGTACCAGTCCCAGTAGGTAGGGTTGTAGATGGCCCTCTCAAGGAAGTAGTGAAAGAGGGGCCAGAGGGTGCCGTTGCAGAAGCCCTCGTAATAGTTCTCGACCTCCTCCTTCCTCAGCCACACGGTGACTATACCCCTGACCCTCAGGGCCCTAGAGAGCCCCTCCGCGTCCTTGACGTCCTCAAGGCTAAGCCCTGGCCACCCGACCCACGTGGCCAGCCCCCTCTCGAGGAGGGGCCTCATACCGGTGGCTAGGCCTCCTGTGCTGGGGGCTAGGTCGACCTGGCCGTTGGACACCCTCACCGTGTAGGGGAGCCTGTTGGAGACCACCAGGAGCCTCCTCGCCCCAAGGACCTCAGCGAGCCCAGCCACGGCCTACCATAGCGCACGGCTGGTGGAAGAATTTAACCTAGCTGGAGTAATTGGGTCTGGAGGGCCCGCTTGGAGGAGGGGTGGAGGCTCTCAGTCCGGGAAGCCCTTGAGAGGGTCAGGAGGCAAGGCGCGATAAACGCCGTGGTCACAGTCAACGAGGGGGCCGAGGGCGAGGCCGCCAGGCTTGAGGCGAGCGGGGTCACGCCGAGGCCAATAGGGGTCAAGGACATAATATTTACGGCTGGCCTGAGGACTACTATGGGCTCAAGGCTGTTCTCTGACTACGTGCCCACAGAGGACGCTACCGTGGTGGCCAGGCTGAGGAGGGCCGGCTACGTGGTGATAGGCAAGACTAACACGCACGAATTCGCCTCGGGGGTCACGACCACCTCCTCGGTCTTCGGCCCGACCAGGAACCCGCACGACCCTGACAGGATAGCCGGGGGCAGTAGCGGGGGCAGCGGTGCCGCCGTAGCAGCAGGCGTCCTCGACGCGGCCCTCGGGACCGACACCTCGGGCTCTGTGAGGATACCGCCGTCCCTCTGCGGCGTCTACGGCATGAGGCCTAGCCCTGGGCTCGTGCCGAGGGGAGGCGTGTTCCCCCTGGCCCCCACCTTTGACGAGGTAGGGGTCATAGCGAGGGACCTGAAGGTCCTGAGGGACGTAATGACTGTCATAGCCAGGTACGTCAGGCGCCCAGCCCCCGTCAGCAAGAGGCCCAGGATCGGTGTCCCCAGGAGGCTCATGAGGGCTAGCAGGGAGGTGGAGGAGGCCTTCTGGGACGTCATAAGCGGCTTCGACTACGTTGAGGTCAGGCTGCCCACAGCTGAGAGGCTGGGCGCCTGGGCCTTCTCAGTCATAAGGCTCTCAGAGGCCTCAAGGGTCCACCTCAGGTACAGGGACAGGTGGGGCGAGTACTTCCCTGACGTCAGGAGGCTGCTCGAGAGGGGTCTCCAGTACTCTGCCGTTGACTACGTTGAGGCCAGGGAGGTCCTCAGGAGGGTGAGGGCCGAGGTCAGGAGGGCCCTGAGGGAAGTTGACGTCATAGCGATGCCCACGACGCCCGTGGAGGCCCCCAGGCTAGATGAGGTCCTGGGCAGGGAGGACGAGGTAAGGTCAACGTTAACGGCCAACACCTGGCTCTCGCCGATGGCCGGGCTCCCAGCCATAACGCTGCCCCTGATGAAGGTCAGGGGGTTGCCAGTTGGGCTTGACCTGATGGGGAGGGGTGACTGGGAGCTAATAGAGGTCGCCGAGAAGGTGGTCGAGAACGCATTATAAAGATTAAAAAGAATAAAAAGAATTAAGATTTTAAGTTATCTTAAGGCGGACATGGGGCAGGGTATACCGCGGTCCCGTTCTTATAAGCTGATGGGTAGAGGAGGTTGTAGGTAGTGGTGCCGTTAGGCCAGACCCAGACCTGCGCCGGTATCGGGTTCTCGCCGACCTGCATCCCGTTGGAGGTCACGTTGAATATGCCGTCAATGGTCATGACCTTCCCGCTTATGTCGCTAAGGACAGCGGCCTTCAGCGCTGACGGGCTGAGCGAGCCAGCGTCCATTATGGCTAGCTCAATTATGAGCCCGGCGTTGAAGCCCGCTATGGCCAGGAAGTTCGGCGGGGTGTGGTAGGTGCTCTCCCACATGGAGGCGAACTCATCATAGGTCGGCCCCCACCACCTGAGCCCGAGCTTCGCCGCGAGCTGCGGCGTCTACCTAACTATGGTATCTGGTAAGTCCTGGCCATCTCGAGCCTGGCCCTCTCATAGGGACGCAGCTTGAGCAGGCACCTCCTGTCCATCCTAATCCTGCCCGAGTCAGAACTCGGCACGCCAGTGACCAGGTTAACGAACGTTGTCTTCCCAGCCCCGTTAGGGCCTATAAGGGCCTTAACTGCCCCAGGCTCTATGTTCATGGAGAAGCCGTCAACTGCCCTCAGCCTGCCGAAGGACTTAACGAGGTCTATGGCCTCCAGCATGGCGCTGCCCCCTGTACACACCCCTTTCTACAATAATATGTCTTTATTAGGTCAAGGGCCTTACGTCCGTACTGCAAGGGGTTCGTCTTGGCGAGGGAGCCGTTGAGGCTCACGCCGCCGGCCATAGTTGTCCACGGCGGCGCCGGGTCATGGGAGGGCAGGGACCTTGAGATAGCCCTGAGGGAGGTCATGAGGGCCGCCGAGGCAGGCCTTGAGGCAGCGCGCACTGGCTCCTCCGTAGACATGGTGGTCGAGGCCGTGGCCTACATGGAGGACTCAGGCCTCTTCAACGCTGGCATCGGCTCAACCCTTGACTTCGAGGGCCACGTAACCATGGACGCGGCCGTCATGAGGGGGAGGGACATGAGGGCTGGCGGCGTAGCTGGCGTCACCTACCCCAGGAACCCGATAAGGCTGGCCAGGGTCGTCATGGAGAGGACGCCCCACGTCCTCCTGGTGGGCCATTGGGCGGACGCCCTGGCCTCAAGGCTTGGGCTCGCGAAGCACCCTGGGCCCTCCCAGAGGGCCCTCGAGAGGTGGAGGAAGCTCAAGGAGAGCGGGGGCGGAGGGGACAGGCTTTACGCCGAGTGGCTCAGGATGGCAAGGGGGCTCGGCTACGACACTGTTGGCGCTGTGGCCGTTGACGCTGAGGGCGTGACGGCCGCGGCCGTGAGCACGGGCGGCGTGACCCTCAAGCTCCCAGGCAGGGTCGGGGACTCGCCAATAGTCGGCGCAGGCCTCTACGCTGACGCCAGGACGGCCTTCTCGGCCACGGGCGTCGGCGAGTACATAATCTCAGTAGGGCTCTCGCTTAGGGCCGCCATTACCTACGAGGTCAGGGGAGACATAGTTGCAGCTGTCGAGGGGCCCCTCTCCCTCCTCACAAGGCTCTTCGGCCCAGGCACGGCGGGCCTCATAGGCATAAGCGCCAGGGGCGAGGCCTGGGCCTCCTTCAACACCAAGGCTATGCCGTGGGCAGCCCTTGACTCTGCTGGCAAAAAAGGCCCTGATGCAGGACCTCAAGGAAGCTTAAAAAGGCCTGTGGGCGTTTAGGCTGAGCGTAAGCGGTGGGACCCGGGTTGGCGGGCAGGAGGTCCTCCTTGTCAAGGGCAGCGCTGGCGGCCATAGTAATCGTGATAGTCGTGGTGGCGATAGCTGGGGGCGTCGGCTACTATTACGTTAGCAGGCAGCACGTGACAACGACAACTCCAACGACAACTACGACGACTCCTCCCATAACCACGACGACAACTGTATCGCCCTCCTACTCCCTCTCACCGCCTGCTGTCAGCAGCTACACCACGACGGCGGGTACCCCGATATCCATCACTTTAACCACGTTCACCCCGTCCCCCGGCTCGTACGTGCTGATATACGCTGGCAACGGGTCTATCATCAACACCACCCAGAACTTCGCCGCCCTCGTCTACAGGTACCCAGGCCGCTACCTTGTGTACTACCAGGTCTTCAGGAGCGGACAGCTCGTGGGCAGCTCCCAGGGCAACCTGATAGAGGTGCTCGTGGCGCCCCCAGCATTCAACTCCTCCTTCGCCCAGCTGATCACGGTCCCGGTCATAACCCTGGTCAACCTGACTGAGCCCATAGTCTCGGTGGGCCAGGCTGTTCACCTCATGGCCGGCTTCCTCCAGCCGCCAACTGGGACGAACATGACAATAAAGGAGTACGTGTGGGACCTCGGCAACGGCACGACGCTGACCATACCCTCAAGGAACGGGACTGGCTACGCCGTTGAGGTCTGGCTCACGGGCTCAGGCAACGTGACCTACCTTGAGCCTGCTAAGAACCCGATAAGCGTGACCTACAGCTCGCCTGGGCTTTACGCTGTGTCCCTCACGATAGTCACAGAGAACATAACGACGAAGGCCACGTACAGCTACACGACTTATTACACCATAGCCGTCAGCTCGCCAACGATGCCCTTCTCGCTCTTCAGGCCCCTCGTCTCGGTGCCCAACCCGGGCACGATAGTAGTTGCTGAGAACGTGCCCGGAGGGCCGTTCAGCTTCGACCCAGACATAGACTACGAGAGCGTGGGCTTTGAGGTCATATCTAACGTCTATGGGACCCTCATACAGTACTTCGGAGCCAACACGACCAAGTTCATACCTGTTTTGGCTGAGTACGTGCCCACGGTCGGCAACGGCATAAACTCAAACTACACGGAGTACACGTTCAAGCTCAGGCCTGGCCTCAGGGCATCAAACGGGGACCCGATAACAGCATATGACGTGTGGTACAGCGTGATAAGGGACTTGCTCTGCGCGGGCGGCACGCCAGGCACCCCAGGGTGGATACTGACACAGTACCTCATACCAAACTACACGCCCTTCACGTTCGTTGTCACAGCGCCTAACGACACACAGGGGGCCGAGAAGATAATTAACGCGGTCACCTATGACAACGTTACTAACACGGTCACGTTCCACCTGCCCAAGCCAACCTCGCCTGAGGCGTTCTTCACTGCAATAGCTGACCCGCTCGGCGCCGGCGTGCTTGACGCCAAGTGGCTCGAGCAGGTTGGTGCTGGCATCAACTTCACGGGCCTGTACAACCACAACATGACCCAGCTGGCCGAGGCCTTCTACCAGTACGAGCAGACGTGCAACGAAGGTAATTATAACACCGAGGTCCAGTGGCCTCCGCCCACCGCAGGCTTCACGGGGCCTTACTACGTTGCCGCCTACACGCCGGGCCAGAGCGTAGTCCTCAAGCCCAACCCCTACTGGCCCAACGATATACCCTACATACCGAGGCCGAACACGACCGTGATAATATACTGGGTCAAGGACCCCCAGACCGCCTACGAGATGTTCGCCTCTGGGCAGGCAGACATAGTAACAGGCCTGCCGAGCAGCTACGTGCCCCTGCTCCAGCAGCTCGAGGCCAAGGGCCAGGCAAAGCTCTACTCTTTCCCGACGCTGAGCGAGTTCTTCTTCATATTCGTCATCAACGTCAGCCAGAGCGCTTTGCACTCCATAAACCCGTCGTACTCGATACCAAGCTGGTACTTCGCCAACCCGCTCGTGAGGAAGGCCTTCGCCTACGCCTTCAACTACACGCAGTACATAAATGACATAGTGGGCAACGTGAAGTATCACTTCAACTTCGGCAGCCCCTACTGCGGGGTCCTTATACCAGGCCTCGACTACTACATACCTCCGTCTGAGCTCACAGGCTGCCCGACCTTCAACCTGACGTACGCAAGGCAGCTCATGGAGGAGAGCGGCTTCTACAACATAAGCGTGTACTTCCCGATAGTGATAGCGAGCGGCGACGTGACCGACTTCACCGCCGCCCAGATGTGGGCCGAGGCGCTTCAGGCCATAGACCCCAACATACACGCCCAGCCCATCTACATGCCCTTCTCAACGCAGATAAGCTACATGGTGCCCGGCCAGAACCCCATGGCCATATACTACATGGGCTGGATAGCTGACTACCCGCTGGCCTCAAACCTCGTGAACGCCATGTACCTGCAGGGAGGCACCTTCCCAGCGCCTAACGGCTGGGACGTTGACTACCTCATAAACCTCAGCGCCTACTTCAACGCCTCCAAGATAAGCTGGCCAGGGCTTGACAAGAGCGTTGAGCCCTACATAGGCAAGATGCTCTGGCAGGAGGCCATGCAGTACCAGAGGCTAAACGAGCTCATACTGAAGGCCGACGAGGCAGAGCTGGCCAACAACGTGACCGCGGCCTACCAGCTCTTCAGGGAGGCCGAGAACATAGCAATTCAGCTCTACATGTACGTCTACACCATACAGCCCAACTTCTACTGGGTAGTCAAGCCCTACATGCACGGCTACATGGGGATGATATCATGGGAGGAGAACCCAATGGTGGGCGGCGCCGGCGACAGCTGGTACTTCTGGTGGGTCAAGGGCTGAAGCTTTAGAGGCGCTGCCAGCCATATCATTTTGTTTTTATTTATATTTTTAATGCCTATGGTAATCCTTTATCTTTTTAACCCACTCGCAGGGGGTTCCCGCTGAGAGGGGAGCAGGGATAAAGCTCTGGCAATACATTGTTAGGAGGTTACTTTACTACATACCCACCCTGATAGGCCTTACAATCATAGTCTTCGTCCTCATGCACGTAGGGCCCATCAACAAGCTGATAGCCGTCTACATAAACCCGAGGCTCACAGGCGCCGCGAGGCAGCAGCAGATACAGATGCTGATACAGAAGTTCCACCTCAACCAGCCCATTTATGTGCAGTACTTCTACTGGCTGGCCTCCATCTTCCAGGGGAACCTGGGCTACACCAACACGCCCATATTTAGCGGCCCCGTCACCCAGGCCATAGCCCTCTTCTTCCCTAACACGGTCCTCCTGGCCGTGTTGGGCGGCGTACTGACCTGGCTGCTCGGGATACCCCTCGGCACGTGGTCAGCCGTGAGGAGGGACAAGCCGGACGACGTCGCCATAAGGGTCTTCTCATACACGCTCTACGGGATGCCGATATACCTGATAGCGGTGATCCTCATAATAATATTCGCGGTGTGGCTGAAGGTCCTGCCCCTCGCTGGCACCGTGAACCCCTCGCTCCTAGTAGGCCTGCCCTGGTACAAGAACGGCATATCTTATCCCACCCACGTGCTGCTCATAGACGCCCTCATACACGGCGACTGGTACATAGCGCTTGACGCCCTTGAGCACATAATCCTGCCGTCACTGACTATAGCCCTCGCCGTCATGGCAGGCATCATAAACATACTGAGGGCCTCCATGCTTGAGGTCCTCGAGCAGGACTACGTCAGGTTCGCGAGGAGCAAGGGGCTGCCGGAGAGGATAGTGATAAATAAGCACGCGAGGCCCACGGCGATGTTCCCCGTCTACACGAACTTCGCCTACACGGTCGCGGGCCTTCTGGGCGGCGTGGTCATAGTGGAGTCAGTCTTCAACTACCCAGGGATAGGGTACTGGCTGACTCAGTCTATGCTTAACAATGACATGGGTGGCATAATGGCTGGGACCCTTCTCTTTGGAATAGTATTCGTGACGACGAGCCTAGTCCTCGATATAGTGTTTGCCTTAAAGGACCCGAGGGTCAGGCTAGGGTGAGAGCATGGCTAAGGGAGGGCTTACGTCAAGGATCCTCACGCCCGAGAGGAAGCTGTCCCTTCAGGTGTTCTTCTCAAACAAGTTGGCCGTAGTGGGGCTTGTCATAGTTCTCGCGTACGTCGCTGACGCGCTGATAGTTCAGTTCGCGCCATGGCTGATAGGACTGAAGTACCCGTTCAAGGTGATACCTGACTACAGCAACCCGGTGCCTCAGCCCCCCTCGTGGAAGCACCCCTTCGGGACAACGTACCCAGGCATTGACTTGCTGAGGGCTGTCATAAAGGCCATAAGGTTTGACCTGGGCCTCTCTGTAGTTATCGTGGTGCCTGGAGCCCTGCTGGGCATTGTGATAGGCATTGTGGCAACGTACTTCGGCGGCTGGGTTGACGACGTTCTCATGAGGCTCACGGACATATTCTTCAGCGTCCCCTACCTGGTCCTGGCCATAGCCATAGGCTACGCCCTGGGCAGAAACATAACCAGCATGGTCATAGCCCTCATAATAGTCTGGTGGCCCCTCTACGCCAGGTACACGAGGAGCGTCACGCTCCAGGTCAAGGAGCTGACCTTCATAGAGGCCGCCAGGGCCGCAGGGGCGAGCAACTACAAGATCATGTTCAGACACATACTCCCCAACGCCCTGCCCCCAGTCCTGGTGCAGATGTCCATGGACTTGGGCACCATAATGCTCGTGATATCAGGCCTGGCCTTCATAGGTTTCCTGCCGGTCGCTAACATACCTGAGCTCGGCTACCTGAGCACGCTGGGCCTCAACTACATCAACACGGCCCCCTGGACGGTCTTAGTGCCTGGCGTCTTCATAGTTATTTTTGCCGTGGCGGTCTACCTGCTTGGCATGGGCCTCATGGACGTGATAAACCCGAGGAGGAGGAGCTCGCTGTGAGCGCTGGCAGGGAGCCAATAGTCACGGTCAGGAACCTCAGGCTCTGGTACTACACAAGGAGGGGGGTCTACAAGGCCCTCAACGGCGTTGACCTTGAGGTCATGAGGGGCGAGGTGCTTGGCGTAGCCGGCGAGAGCGGCTGCGGCAAGAGCACGCTGGGCCTCACCATAATGGGCCTCCTGCCGAGGAACGCCGCCATAGTTGACGGCGAGGTCCTGATCGACGGCTTTGACGTGGTTAAGCCCCTCAGGGAATACTATAAGAAATCCAAGAGGTTCAGGCCTGACAAGAACGAGGACGTCCTGAAGAGGCTGCATAAGGAGATGATGAGGATCAGGGGCGTTAAGGTAACCATGGTCTTCCAGGAGCCCATGACAGCTCTAAACCCTGTCATGCCGGTAGGGTACCAGATAGCTGAGGTTGTGCTTCAGCACAACATGTCCCTGCTGGCCAAGAGGAGGCTGGCCAGGGCCAGGGCCACGAAGGACGACGTTAAGGAGGCCCTGAACTTCCTCAGGGCCAACGACTACGCCGGGCTCATAGAGTACGTGAAGGCCAAGGGGCTTGAGGGGCTTGAGGACCAGATGATAGCTATCTGGAGGAGGAGGGACCTCCACGACCTCGTTAAGGAGATAAGGGTACTTAGCCTGTGCTGCGACCCGGTTAATCCAATAGCTGAGAGCGGCCTGAGGTACACGGCCAGGACCAACAAGCTCCCTGCGGCGCCGGTTATCAGGCAGCTCGTGAGGAGGGAGCTCGTGAAGGAGGGCTACAGGAAGGCCGCCGAGTTCCTGGGCCTCCTCGGCATGCCTGAGCCTGAGAAGGTCGTCAGGATGTACCCTCACGAGCTGAGCGGGGGCATGAGGCAGAGGGTGGTGATAGCGACGGCGATGATAAACAACCCGGAGCTCGTGATACTCGACGAGCCCACCAGCGCCCTGGACGTGACGGTCCAGGCCGGCATACTTGAGCTGCTGGGAGAGCTCAAGCAGCAGACGAACGCGGCCTTCATTTTCATATCGCACGACCTGAGCATCCTCTACCAGGTCTCTGACAGAATAGCCATAATGTACGCCGGCAAGGTCATTGAGGTCGGCCCAAGGGACGCAGTGTTCAGGGAGCCCAAGCACCCCTACACGCAGATGCTCATGGAGGCCGTGCCGACCCTTGAGCCCCACGAGCTCAAGGGGATAAAGGGCGAGGTGCCTGACCTCAGGAACCCGCCCAAGGGATGCATGTTCCACCCAAGGTGCCCATACGTAATGCCAATATGCAGGGAGAGGGAACCCCCGATGGTCGACTTAGGGCACGGGCACAAGGTCGCGTGCTGGCTTTACTCTGGGGGTGAGAGGAAGTGATAATAGCTGGCAGGAACCTTAAGGTTTACTTCCCAGTCAAGGGCGTCAGAGGCGCCTCCGTTAGGGCCGTCGACGACGTTGACATAGAGGTCGGGGAGGGCGAGATTGTAGGCCTAGTGGGCGAGAGCGGCAGCGGCAAGACAACGCTTGGAAGGACATTAATCAGGCTGATTGAGCCAACAGCTGGCGAGGTCCTCTTCGAGATACCTGACCATGATCTCGAGAGATATGACGAGGCCAGGGAGAGGGGGGACGCCGAGACCATGAAGTTGATATCATCCAAGCACTCGGCCCTCAGGCTCAAGGGCAAGGCGCTTAAGGAGTTCAGGAGGAAGGTCGGCATAGTTTTCCAGGACCCCTACTCCTCACTGGACCCTAGGCTGAGGATAGCTGACATAATAGCCGAGCCGATGATCGAGACGGGCGCCTATGATAGGGACAAGGCCATGGAGAGGGTAATTGACCTCCTCGAGGAGGTCCAGCTGTCCCCCGAGTTCGCGGACCGCTACCCTCACGAGCTCAGTGGAGGGCAGAGGCAGAGGGTGGCCATAGCGAGGGGCATAGCCACCAACCCCCGCTTCGTGGTCCTTGACGAGCCCACCAGCGCCCTGGACGTGTCCGTGCAGGCCGAGATACTTGAGCTGCTGAGGGAGCTGAGGGAGACGCACAAGATGGCCATGCTCTTCATAACGCACAACATCTCCGTGGTCTCATACATGGCCGACAGGATCTACGTCATGTACGCGGGCAAGGTTATGGAGAAGGGCCCGAAGGCCGAGGTCATAAGGAAGCCCGCTCACCCCTACACCCAGGCCCTCATATCAGCGGTGCCAGAGGTCGGGAGGCAGATGAGGAGGGTTGTCCTAAAGGGGGACGTGCCGAGCCTGGTGAGCCCGCCTAAGGGCTGCAGGTTCCACCCGAGGTGCCCTGTTGCCATAGCTACCTGCGGCTGGACCGCTGACGAGGTGGCTGAGGCCCTGAGGAGGGTCCTTGAGGCAAGGTACCCTGAGCTGTCCCAGAGGGCTAGGCTGAGGCCCCTGGGCGAGCTGGAGCTTGAGGTAAAGGGCCTCAGCGCCCCTGAGCTAAAGGACGTTGTTGAGAGGGAGTCAGAGTTCAACAGGGCCCTTAAGTCTATCCAGTCGGTGTCAGAGGAGGGCGGCAGGGTAATGGTCAGGCTGACCAAGTACTCGGAGCCCCTCATGGTTGATGTGGCCAGGGGCCACCTGGCAGCCTGCCACCTTCTCTCGGCCTCCTCATAGCTGACCCTCGCCCGAGGGCCTGACCCCTTTTATACCTAAGCCCACAAAAGAGGGACCGGTGGCGGGGGCAGGGCCCCCAGGGGTTGCAGAGTAAAGGGGCCCTGGGAGGAACCCCCTCCCAGGACCTCCTCGCCTCTGCAACCCTATGTCATCCGCCAAGGACGGACGACCCCCACGGGCCGTCCGCCCAAGACGGATGACATAGGCCCCGTCCCCCGCCACCGCTCCTTGACCACTAAATAACTCTAAGGACCAGCTCCTCGCCGTACCCAACGACCGCGCGCCTGAACCCCCTCAGGGCCGAGTCAAGCTCAGGGTCCCCCGTGTCAACCCTGAGCGACCTGAGCCTGAGCGCCTTAGACTTGGCCGCTACAACCACTATGTTGTCAACGCCTACCCTCCTTATAACCTCGGGGCTCAGCTGCTGGTTCCCCCTCCCCAGCAGGAACCCCTGTCCCCCTATCGGCGACACTATGACTTTGGCCTTGGGGTATCGCTTTAACAGCTCCAGCATGCCAGCCTCGTTCAGGTCGCGCCCCACGAGCCTTCCGTCGACGACAGCGTCGAAGCCGAGGAGCGTCTTGCTGATGCCGAGCCTCCTGGCTATGGCAGCCACCGTGGAGCCCGGGCCAAGTATGTAGAGGACCCCGCGCTCCATGTTCTCCACGACATATGAGGCTATGGCCTCCAGCTCCTCCTCAGCGTAGGAGGCCACCTCCTTGCCTGACCTGACAACCTCTTCGGCCGCCGGCACCAGGGCCGTGCCGTAAAGCCTCAACCTCAGCTCGTCCCTCCTGAAGGCTTCCTCGTCGATGTCCAGCACCTCGGCCCTCTCAACCCTCACCTCTCCCCTGAGGAACCTCTCGGCTGCTATGGCCGCCATGGCTGGGGTCTCGGCGAAGACGCCGCTGTACATCTTGACCCCGCTCGGGACCCCAAGCACGGCCACCCTCTCGTCAACCACCTCGACGATGTCCCGCGCCGTCCCGTCTCCCCCCACGAAGACTATGAGGGGAACCCTGCCCACGGCCTCCCCGGCGCACCTCCTGGTGTCCTCAGCTGACGTAGGCCCCTCCTGCGGCGCGCATCCCATGACCTCAAGGCGGCCCCCCAGCCCCGCCTCCCTGGCCTCCGCCTCGCCCATCTGGCCGGGCGGCGCCAGGACCCTGATGTCAGGGCTTAGCGACCTGAGGAACTCCACGGCCCTCCCCGGGGCGACCGGCCTGGCCCCGAGCTGGAGGGCCCTCAGGTAGGCCTCGCCGTCAGTGCCCTTCAGTCCCACCCTCCCGCCCATGCCGGCTATCGGGTTAACTATGAGGGCCAGCTTCGCCTCCACGGGCCCCTCTCCGGCCAGGGGCGGGGGAGCCCGGCTTTTTCACCAGTAACCCCTTCGGTGCCGAGGTTGAGGAGGTCGCTTAGCGAGGTCATAGGGGCCGTCATAGTGCTAGCCGTCGTGGTCCTGGCGGCCCTCTCCCTCCTGAGGCTGGGCTCGCAGGTGGTCCTTTACGCTGAGAGGGTCTCTTCATCCCAGTTCGCCAGGGAGGCCCAGATGTCGTCACCCCCTGAGATGAGCGTCGTCCTCAGGAACTCAAGCCTCTACCTCCTGGTCAGCTCGTCAGTCCCCCTCAACATAAGCTACGCGGTGATACAGGAGGCGGGCAAGGTCTACGTCGAGAGGGTTGACGAGAGCGTCTCGGGGCAGGCCCTCCTGAGGCTCCTCACCAACTACAGCTGTCAGAACGTCAGTATATTCCTCGTCAGCTCCACAGGCGCGGTGTTCAGGTATGAGCCCTACAACGACCCCCTGCTCATGGGCAGGGCGCCTCAGGGCGTTGACTACTTCAGCTGCGTCTTCGTCAACTCCACGGGCCCCTCAAGCGCCTCCTCAAGCCCAGGGTACCAGCAGGTCTACCTGGGGCCTGACGCCTTCAGGCTTCCAAACAACGTGGCGCTCGTAGGGCTTCAGGGCAGCGGGGGCTCCTTTGAGAGCGCAGGGAAGCTCCAGGTCAAGGTCAGGATGAGCGGGTGGTTCTGCAGCGAGAGCGTCGTGGCAAGCGTCGGTAACGTCAACATCTCAAGGTCCTTCAGCGGCCCAATGGCCTACCTCGGCTGGGTTAACGTGAGCGGCGTCAACGTGAGCCTCCTCGCCTTCTGCCAGGGGTGGAGCACGGGCGTCGTGATACTGCCCGCCTCAGGCTACGTCACCTTCAGCGCCGTCGTGAACGCAAATGTCACGGCCCAGACGCCCTACACCGCGCCCATAGGCCCGGTCACTGCCGCGGCCCTCGGCTTCACGGGCAACTTCACGGCCAGCGGCTCCACGAAGTTCCTCTGGTCAGGCTGGACCAGCGGTGGGCTGTACTACTACTGGGGCTTCTACTCGCGGGCCAGCGGCAAGGGGACGACCCCAGGGCCCATCACATTGCTTGTAGGCTACAACCTCAGCTTGGCCAGCGGCGGCAGCTTCACCTTGAGCGCCGTCATAAATGCTACAGTCTTGAAGTTCACGGGCAACGCCAGCCTCACCCTTGACGTGCCCGGCCCCGTCACGTTCAAGGCCTTAAGCCTTTCGGCGTCAGGTTCATACCCGCCCATGATCGGCGCCCTCATGAGCTCCCTACAGTACGTGACCCCCTCGATCTACCTGACCTTCTACACGCAGGAGGGCGCCGTCACGAGGTCTGTCAGCTCGGGGGAGTTCCTGGTGCCGTTCTACCAGGTCGCCGTGACTATGCCGTATGGGCCCTCAGGGCTGCTCGAGGTAGGCCCCCAGCTCAAGCCTGCTAACAACGGCTGGATCGCCTACGCTGTCAACGTAACACCGTTCCCCTTCGTCACGCCAACCATGTTGGAGCTCAACTCAACTGGGGTAGGAACCTTGGTGCTTGTGTCGCCAACGTGGCTCAGCAGCTCCCTTCAGGTAGGGCCGTTAACGGAGGGCGGCCCGGTCATAGCTATACCTCTCGGCGTAGACCCCCTCAGCTGCGTCAGCCCCATGGTTGCGCAGCTGAGCCTTCAGGGCTACCAGGCCTACGCGAGGCTCCCCTGGTCCAACCTGACAGAGGGCACACCCCCGGGCGCCTACCTGCTTTACTGTAAGGGGCAGGGCGGCTACCTGGCCATAATATCATAATAGGGGCCCGCGGAAAGCCCTAGAGCGGCCTTGGAGTCGCTGGGACCAGAAATAATATATGACGAGGCCCGCTGGAGGACCCTGGCCGCCAAGAGGGGCAGGGCAACGCCTGTCCTGAGGGCCTTCATGGGGGCAGGCCTCGAGGCCTACGTGTTCGGGAGCGTGGCGAGAGGTGACGTGAGGCCGGAGAGCGACGTTGACGTCGTTATCCTTGACCCGGCGCCGCCCTACCTGGTCGAGCTGGCGATCGAGAGGGCAGGCCTCAGGGCCTACAGCAAGGAGATAGTCCAGGCCACCCCCTCCTACGTCCCAAAGGCCTACATATACCTGGACCCTGATGAGGAGCTTGTCGTCAGCTTCCCCCTGGCCAGGATGAGGCCGAGGGAGCAGGAGTTCTACAGGTGGGGAGGCCTGCTTGACGCCAAGGGGGTCATGGAGGGGAGGAGGGTGCCTGGCGTCAACAAGGGGCTGATAGCGATAATCCCTACGCCCAGGGGGCACGTTGAGGTCCCCGTGGCGGGCCACGAGGGGGAGGTGGCCAGGCTCCTCAGGGTCTCAATGGACATAGTGAGGGAAAGGCTCAGCGTCCTCGGCAGGAGGAGGGAGGTGGGCAGGACGGGCACGTTCATAAAGGAGGAGGTGCCTCCTGAGGAGCCCATAGAGGAGGCCGTGAGGAGGCTGGCTGAGAGGAACGAGTTCTTCAGGAGGTCCGTCACGGCCTGAGCTCTGCTTTATAAAGGACAGGGCTAACAGGCGAATAGGACCACCATGAGCGAGCAGCCTGTCCGCATAGCGCTGGTGGTTTCAGAGTTCAACTATGACGTGACCAGGGTCATGGAGGAGAAGGCGATCTCGCACGCGAGGTTCCTGGGCGCCGAGGTGCCCATAGTCTTCAGGGTGCCAGGGGTCTACGACTCCCCCTTCGGCGTGCTCCAGGCGATAAAGCTCGACTACGTCGACGCCGTGGCCGTCATAGGGGCCGTCATACAGGGCGAGACAAAGCATGACGAGGTGGTGGCCAACCAGGCCGCCAGGGCGCTCATAGACATAAGCCTCCAGTACGGCAAACCCGTGACCCTGGGCGTCATAGGCCCAGGCGCCTCAAGGGTTCAGGCCCTCGAGAGGGCTGAGGAGTACGCCAGGAGGGCCGTTGAGGCCGCTGTCAAGCTCGTGAGGAGGCAGAGGGCGCTGGCGGGCTCCAGGCCTGCCGCGGGCCAGACGCTCACGGTGGGGTGAAGTTGGAGGTAAAGCTGACCCTGGTGGAGCTCAGGGGCTACAGGGATTGGACTGAGCTCCTTGGGAGCGACAGAGAGTGGAGGATACAGTCAACCCAGGCCAGGCTATACGAGGTGGCCTCAAGGGCCTCCGCATCTGCCTCCGCCCTGGCCGTGCCCCTGAGGTATGACTATATTCTGCTCGTCACAACGGGGCTTGAGGAAACGGAGGTCAAGGAGGTAGTTGACGAGATAGCCGCGGCCGCCCCCGTGGGCGTGAGGCACGCCTCGGCGTGCGCCAGGAGGCCCACTGATGCCGTCGCCAAGGCCTTCAGGGCCCTGAGGGGAGGACCTGCTGACCCCTGCCTCGGGGACCTGACGGTCATAGCTCACGTAGACCTTGACGATGTGACCTCCCTCACCGAGTCCACAGACCCTGTCGAGGCCTATAGGCAGGTCCAGTCGCTCCTGAACGGCGTGTCCTCAGTGACCTTCCCAGCCGGCGGCATAGTTCAGTACCTTGGAGGCGACAACATACTCGTCATAATGCCCACCGAGGGCTATGAGGGGCTCGCCCAGGACCTGGCCTCGCTCGCCAAGGTCAAGGTGGGGGTAGGCGTCGCGCGGAGCGGGAGGGAGGCCTCGGCGTTAGCCACCGAGGCCCTTGACGAGATAAGGAGGAACAGGTCCCTGGGGCCTGTGAGGGTTAGAACCTCCAAGGTCCTCCTCAGTACACGATCCCCCTGAAGGCCACCCTGTGAGGTCCCCCTGGACTCCAGGAGTACCCCTCGGGCCTGAGCGTGGGCCCCGCGAGCTCCTGTAGCCCCTCCCTCTCCTGCCCAACCCATATCATGGCCCAGGCCCTGAGCAGGCCCAGGTCATCCAGCTGCCTACGGGCCCTCTCGCTGACCCCTATATCAAGCCCCTCGTCCACGTGAACCCTCGATATAGGGGTGACGGGCCCGCAGGTGTACATCAGCACGAGGCCCCCGTAAAGGGTAGCGTACCAGAGGGACTTGAGCTCCCAGCCCCACCTCGGGTCGGGGCTGAAGGGGCTGAGGGAGCTGTACTGCTCCTCCAGCCTAGACAATATCAGTGGGTCAGGCCCGAAGGGCGCGCTCTCAAGGACAGCTGACACAGCTAAGCACCTAGACGAGGCCAGGATAACTGCTGGCCTGACCTGGAAGGAGCTCAAGGGGCTCAGCCTCACATGTGTATGGTTGTTGAGGCGCCGCCCCGGGCTCCCCCTACCTCGGCGTTGAAGTAACCCACTATGACCGCGTACTCGTTGACCAGGGTCCTCACGGTCCCCCCTATTGACGAGGGGTTTATCCCCTCCTCGTACAGCACCCTGCTGACAACTATGGTGTCAGGGCTCTCAAGCTGAGGCTGGAATATCACGACGCAGTCGGGGCACACGCTGACGAGCCTCGTGAGGAGCTCTGTCATGGACTTCAGCCTGTCCCGCTCCGGCATAGAGTTCATGGCCGCCCTGTGCTGGTCCGCCACCTTGACAATCATACTAAGCACCAGCCTCTCAGTCTTCGTCTTAGGCTTCTGGACCCCTATCATGACCCTCAGCGGGGCCTTGACTGTGGCGTTCAGGGCCCACTCTATTGGCACGTTAGGAGGGACCTGAACCTCCTCAACGTCTATGTCCTCCTCTTTAAGCCACCTTATGACGTCTTCCTTAAGTCCCAAGGGGTATCCCCCTACGCCACCATAGCATACACTTATAATCCTCCATGAAGAATTTACCTCTCAAAAGTCAGCTCGGTGAGAGCATGAAGATAGACGACCTGTTGGCCAGGCTTGACAGATTTAAGGAGTTCCTAACGGTAAAGCCCCTCTACTGGGACTTCGAGACCAACGAGTTCGTGTGGCTCGACACAAGGCAGATCCCCTGGGCCGAGGTCTACGTTAGGACCAAGGACTACAGGAGAGTGGCCCAGGCGATAAAGGACATGGAGATCAGGGGCGCGCCCGCCATAGGCGTCTCAGCTGGCTTCGGGATGGCGCTGGCCGCGGTCCACTCTAAGGCCTCGAGAAGCGCTCAGCTGATGGAGGAGCTCAGGGTCGCCAAGGAGGTCCTGTCCAAGACGAGGCCGACGGCCTTCAACTTGTTCTGGGCCCTGGACAGGGTCATGAGGGTTGCTGAGGCTGTCGCCGACAGGGAGGACGACGCTGACGCCGTGAGGGAGGCAGTCATGAGGGAGGCGCTGACCATGTACGTTGAGGACGTAGAGAACAACGTCAACATGGGGCGCCACGGCTCCAAGCTGATAGATGACGGGGCCAGGATAGTGACCCACTGCAACACGGGCTCCTTGGCCACGGCCGGCTTTGGCACGGCCCTCGGCGTCATAAGGTACGCCTGGCTTGAGGGCAAGAGGATAAGGGTCTACGCTGATGAGACGAGGCCCCTCCTGCAGGGCGCTAGGCTCACCGTCTGGGAGCTCAAGAAGGACGGCATACCTGTGACGTTAGTAGTTGACGGGGCCTCGGGGCTGCTCTTCAGGAGGGGCATGGCGGACCTAGCCATAGTGGGGGCCGACAGGATAACGCTGACCGGCCACGTAGCCAACAAGATAGGCACCTACAACCTGGCCCTCGCGGCCAACGCCAGCGGGAGACCCTTCTACGTCGCGGCCCCGACCAGCACGGTACAGCCAGTTGAGGGCGAGGAACACATAGTCATTGAAGAGAGGTCGCTCGACGAGGTCAGGACCGTGCTCGGTAAGCTGAGCATAACCGTTGAGGGCGTTGAGGCCTTTAACCCGGCCTTTGACGTGACCCCTCCTGAGCTCGTGACCGCCATCATAACTGAGAAAGGTGTGGCCAGGAGCCCATACACCAGGAGCCTCAGGGAAATCCTCGGCTTAACGTAACAGCCGATTGTTTAACGTTTTTAAGCCCTAAGGGCAACCAGCGCCTTGGCGAAGGCCTTGGCGAGGATCCCCTGTACTGTAGATGAGCTCAAGCCCCCAGCGGAGGGTGAGTTCGCAAGGTATGAGAACGGGAGGCTCATAGTCCCAGATAACCTCATAGTGGCCTACTTCAAGGGCGACGGCATAGGCCCCGAGATCGTTGACAGCGCGATTAAGGTCATGAACGCGGCCGTTGAGAAGGCCTACGGCGGCTCCAGGAGGCTGGTCTGGTGGGAGGTGGCGGCGGGCGACCTGGCCGAGCAGGAGTGCGGGAACAGGCTGCCTGAGGCCACCCTTCAGGCCTTCAAGATGGCCAGAGTCAACCTGAAGGGCCCCCTGACAACGCCTGTCGGCGGCGGCTGGAGGAGCATAAACGTCACGATAAGGATGGTCCTTGACCTCTACTCCAACGTGAGGCCCGTCAAGTGGTACGGCCAGCCGGCCCCTCACTGCCACCCAGAGAAGATAGACTGGGTGATATTCAGGGAGAACACGGAGGACCTCTACGCCGGCATAGAGTGGCCCGCCAACAGCCCCGAGGCCCAGAAGGTCAGGGACTTCCTTAAGAAGGAGTTCGGCATCGAGCTCACGCCTGACACGGGCATCGGCGTAAAGCCAATATCAAGGTGGAAGACGCAGAGGCACGTGAGGAGGGCCATGGAGTGGGCCATAAGGAACGGCTACAGGTACGTGACCATAATGCACAAGGGCAACATAATGAAGTACACGGAGGGCGCCTTCAAGGACTGGGCCTATGAGCTTATACTGAAGGAGTTCAGGGACTACGTGGTGACGGAGGAAGAGGTCAACACCAAGTACGGCGGTAAGGCCCCGCCGGACAAGATAATAGTTAACGACAGGATAGCCGACAACATGCTCCAGCAGATAATCACGAGGCCGGGCGAGTACAACGTCATAGTCACGCCTAACCTAAACGGTGACTACATAAGCGACGAGGCGAACGCCCTGGTCGGCGGCATAGGCATGGCCGCTGGCCTCGACATGGGCGACGGGATAGCCCTCGCCGAGCCTGTTCACGGCAGCGCCCCCAAGTACGCTGGCAAGAACGTGATAAACCCCACCGCCGAGATACTCAGCGGCATGTACCTGCTGAGCGACTTCGTTGGCTGGAGGGAGGTCAAGCTGCTGGTCGAGCACGCGATAAGGCAGGCCATAGCTCACAAGCAGGTGACCTACGACCTGGCCAGGGAGATGCCGGGCGTCCAGCCCATATCAACAACTGAGTACACAGATGTCCTGATAGGCTACATAAAGGAGGCCGACCTCAAGACCCTGAAGGGCCAGTAAAGCCTCCCTACTTATCTTCCCCTTTTTCTATCGTCTCAAGCAGACCGCACAGCTCACCGAGTGACCTGATCCTGTACCTCGCCACGCTCAGCACCGCAGGGTCGTCGCCCATGGCCACGGGGTAACCTACTATCTTCATGGCCTCAACGTCCCACTTCGAGTCACCTACGTACATCGCGCTCTCGGGCGGGACGCCGAGCTCGTAGAGGACGGCCCTCACGGCCTTCACCTTGTTGACCCCTACCACGGGCAGCCCTCCAGGCACGAGGCGCCAGCGCTTGTCGAAGCTCAGCTGGTTAGCCACCCAGATGTCAGCCCCTACCGCCGCGGCGACCCTGGCCACCAGGAGGTCGATCCCCCCACTTACGAGCGCTATCCTTCTGCCGCTCCTGTGGACGCAGCTGGCCACGTCCTGGGCCTCCCTCCTTATTGGGATCCCTGAGAGTATCTTCTCGAGGTCCCACCTCGTTATCCTCCCTCCAGTCGCCTCCACCCACAGCTGGGTGTCAAGCCTCATCCACTCCGCGTAGTCTATCTCGCCCCTCTCGAACCTCTCCGCTATCTCCCTGGCCCTCTCCTGGACCCCAAGGGCCCTGTGCACGAAGCCCCAGCTGCTGTCCACCTCGGTCAGGACGCCGTCAACGTCAAAGATCACAGCCCTTACCTTCATCGCCGCACCACCACAGCGTGCCTCCCCTTCTGGCGAGCGCCTCAGCGATCGCTCCTGGGTCCTTGCAATAAAACATGTGGGGCCTCAGGGAGTCCGTGGCCCCCGCCATCCCGAGGGGGAAGAGGCCCTCCAGGGGCTCTATGTATGAGGCGAGGCCGTCCTCGGCCGGCCTGCCGTAGCGCCCAACCTCATAGTAAATGAAGACGGGCCTGGCCAGCGGGCTTGAGGAGACGCTGTCTATGTGCCACCACACCCTCTGGGGCCCCCTCAGGTGCCTTGACACCCTGGCCCTGATACCTCCAGGGCCCCCAGCGCTGCCCACGTATATGAGGTAGCCCCTCTCTGCCTTGGCCAGGACCCTCCCGCGCCTGTCCCTTATCTCAACGGGTCCCTCAAGCCTGAAGCAAACAGCGTAGACGCCCTTCTCAGCGGGCAAGGGAGGGCGGCGTCCGCTACCCCGGAGAGGCTCATCGCCAGCGGCTCCCTCCGGGCACAACTTACGTCACCCGCCGCCGAGGGACCGAGGGCGCCTGAAGTTAAAGTAGTGTCACGCTCTCCCGGGCGCGGGCTAGGCCTTGAAGGTGCTGATAGCAGGCCTCATACCTAACGACGCCGGGAAGACGGTCCTGGCAGCCAGCCTGGTCAAGGCCCTCCTCAGGGAGGGCGTCTCAGCGACCCCGGTCAAGCCCCTCGGCGCCACTGACCTCTGGGGGCACCCAGAGGCGCTAAGCAGGTCAAGGGAGGCCAGGCTCGTGGTCACCTGGGACGGCTACATCCTCCACAGGGCGTCAGGGGGAAGGCTGCCAATAGAGGTGATTAACCCCATAGGGGCCCTCCTGGCGCCCACGCCCCCCTCCAGGTACAGGAGCAGGTCAAGCTACGAGGCCTCCCTTGTGGAGCCCTACAGGAGGGCGGTGCTGACGAGGGTCACGGGCTGCGCGGGGGGCAGCAGGTCGCTACACCTGGCCAACGCTGACGCCATGTCAAGGGTTCCCCAGCAGGTCAGCGAGGCGCTGCAGGAGGTGATTATGTACCTTACGCCTCCCCCTACGCCGGCCAGCGACGAGGCCATAGCGGGCATATTCTCAGGCGCCGGCTCAACGGCCGCCGACACCTGCCTCGCCATGGCTGAGGCCTCCAGCGACGCGGTGATAGTGGAGTCGAACAGCGACGTAGTTGCCCCAACGCCCTCATCGTCATATCCCTCCCTGGCCATCATGGTGGTGCCGGGGGAGGCCTACCTGGTTGAGGGGACCAGGCTCTCAAGGGCCCTTGAGGCCATAGCCATGTCAGGCAGGCCATGGGCGGCGAAGGCCATGGAGGCGCTTGAGCTGACGGGCCACCTGGGCAGGGTCGACCTGCCCCTCCTCGAGGACCCTGACGAGGGCTACCCGCCTGACGTTATCTCGCCACTCGTCGAGGCCGTGAAGGGCAGGCTAAGAAAGGGCTGACAGAAAATTATGAATCCCTCACTACATAAGGTCTAGACTCTCTAAAAAGAGAAGCTTAAAACCTTTCTCTAATAATAGAATTATATGGTGAGCGGCGTGGCGCTGTTCGTCGACATACTCGACGTACAGCTCCAGGTCCTGGCCTGGGGTCTCCTGGCCGGCGCCGCCTGGGTCCTGCTGAGGTTCGGGATGCCGAGAGGGGAGACAGAGAAGCTTGACAAGGGCTTCGGCTACGCCTTCTTCACGATAGGCCTCTACGCCTTCATAACCGGCCTCTGGGCGACCTTCGCGTGGCCGCTGCCCAGCAGCTACAACCTGGTGCTCTCCGACCCCTACGCGCTCTTTGGCATAGCCTACCTGGCCCTCGGCCTCGCCCTGATCTACGGGGCTGACCTCAGGGGCGTCATGTACATGATAGCCTTCCTCTCGCTGTCTGTCTTCATCTACGGCGCCGACATCTACAATTATCACATGACACACGAGCCCGCTGCCGCGGCAGCCATGTACATCTTCATCGCCCTGGCGGCCCTCCTGAGCCCCCTGCTGACCTACAGGAGTACCTCGAGGTGGTTCGCCTATATCGAGATAGTGCTCCTGGTGATAGGAGCTCTCTTGTCGGCCTACATAGGGGCCTCAGCGACGTTTGAGCACACAGCCGGCTGGGTCAAGTGGGTTCCCTTCTACGGCTGATGATGGCCTGAAGGGAGCGCTCTCTTCCTAATGTCTTTTTTCCTTTATATCCTAGCCGACAGCGGGGCTGAAGGACTTGCCGCTGCAGCTCCCGAGCCAAGAGGGCATCATACGCTTTGACCCAGCGACTGGGGGCTGGGCTAGGCTTAACGAGCTCAAAAAGTCGGGCCTGGCCGAGGGCTTCAACATGGTTTACTTCAGGAACCTCATGTGCTCGGCCTGCCGCCTCCTGGACCTTAAGTTCCCTGACCTCATCAACATGTACAGCTGCAGGGCTACCATAACCGTGGTGACCTGTATGTGGTTCTCCAAGCTCTGCCTCACGCACGCGGCCAGGAGGGCCTTCGAGGAGTTCAAGGTCAGGGAGTCACCGACGATCTACGCGGCTCTCGTCAGGGAAGGGTCCGTGGTCAGGGAGGCTGTGATCATAGGGACCCTCTCGCTGAGCGAGTACAGGTCCTACTTAGCCAAGGCTATTGGTTTGAGGGTGTGTAGTTAACACTTAAATAGAAGAGGTGTCGGCTAAAGAACCTGTGAGACCTTGAATAACTCCAGGAGGGCGTTAGCCCTAGGTCTCCTCGTCCTGGTCCTTGCAGTTGTGGTCGTTCCCCTCGTCAACATGCCGGTCGTGCTCAAGTCAGCCAGGGCCCAGCAGGGCTCTGGCCAGGTGTACTCAAACTTTACCGTCTCGTGGAGCGGCAATCTGACGGTGTACCTGTACGGGGTTTCGCCCTCCTCTAAGGTGCTCCTCTGGTGGGGCATAGAGCCGTACCCGCAGGGGCCGTGGTACACGACCAGCGGCAAGCCGGGCAACATGGAGACCCCCATGACCTATAATTCCACGCTGAGGGCGTTCGTGGCCACCATAGGGCCCTTCGAGAACGGCACGTGGGTCGCCTACGTCTTTAACGTGAACGGCACCATCTGGATAAACTACGAGGGCCATGCCTTCTGGAACTGGAACGTCATAATTAACCCTCCTATGAACATAGTAGGCTACACTAAGGCCTGGGTGCTTCCCAACGGCTCAATAATGATAACGGCCATAGGCAGACCCCCTGACGAGATGATACTCTGGTGGGGCCTGACCTCAGGGCCTCAGACTGGCTTGCCGTGGTACACCACCGCAGGCACCCCTGGGGCCAACCAGACCGTCATGACCTACAACCCGCTGTGGGGCAACTACACCGCCATCATAGGTCCCTTCAAGCCCGGCCAGTGGGTGCAGTGGGTCTACCACGACGCCTACACGGGCTGGTGGATACACAACAGCAACGTGAGCCCAGGCGCTAACTTCGCCATACAGGACGTCTACACGCCGGTCCACGCCGTGGCCATGCACACCAGCCAGCTCGTCTACGAGGTCGGGCAGCAGGTGGTAATGAACGTGACCGTTCAGAACGAGGGGCCGGCCATGAACTACACCATAGCGCTCCAGGTAGGGACCGAGGTGGTCTCAAACAGGACCGTTGAGCTGCCGAGCGGGTACTCCAACCTGACCTTCACGTTCCCGGCCAACCTCCCAATGGGCATCTATAACGTCTTCCTGCTGGTAGGACTCAAGGGCATATGGCAGAACAGCACCGTCGGGCAGCTCTACATAGTTAACACCACCGGCAGGAAGCCTCTGAGCGTCGTGATAGTCTGGAACATGCACCAACCCCTCTACCTTGAGCCCAACGGCACGTGGGGCCAGCCATGGGTTCAGTGGCACACCGGCCAGGACCTCTACTGGAACGGGAGCCTCGTGGGCGCCTATGAGCTCCAGGCGATGCTGCTTAACGAGTTCCCAAACATAAACGTGACCATAGACTTCACGCCAGTGCTCCTATACCAGTGGGAGGCTTTCCTGCACCAGAGCAGCCCGACGTTCATGGGATCTGGGGTGCTGGTAAGCCATGACCAGCAGGCCACGGAGGAGACCATAGCCCTCTACAGGAAGCTAGTACAGGAGGGCAGGCTTCAGGTACTTACGGTGCCCTTCTACCACCCGCTTGAGGCGCTAGTCTACGACAACGGCTGGCAGTCAGACCTCCTGGCCCAGCTACTCATGGGCGAGAACATGACCTACACAGTCTTCGGCGTGAGAGCCAACGGCGTTTGGACCCCAGAGATGGGCTTTAACATGGGCCTGCTGTGGCTCTACGCTGACGTAGGCTTAAACGTGACCATACTTGACTACCAGGCCTTCGTCCAGATGGCCCCGGCCCTCACCGTCGTGAGCGGCAACACGAGCCTGGGTCCCTATGGCATCTATGTCGTCCAGAACTCCCTGGGCCAGAGGATGTACGTGCTCTTCAGGGACACCGCGCTCTCCAACATGTTCAGCTTCATATTCTTCAGCCAGTCACCCCAGCTCACCCAGCAGATGCTCCTCCAGTACCTAGTGAAGGTCTACATGGAGCACCCAGGGGCTGTGGTCGTGGTGGCCCTTGACGGTGAGAACCCGATAATATTCAACCCGACGCCTCTGTCCGCGAAGGACCTCTACGCGATCTACCAGGCTTTGTCAGAGGCCGAGGGCGAGGGCTGGCTTGTGACCCAGACGGTGAACCAGGCCATAGAGACCCACCAGGTGGCGGCAGTTCTGACAAACCTTCCAGAGGAGAGCTGGGCCACCAACCTCAACAACTGGAACAACGGCTACTCGGCCAAGGTCTACATATGGGACAATGTGAGCCTTGCCAGGGAGTACCTGGCCGCGTACTCGGCCATGCTAGGCATGCCTATATCGCCTGTGGTGCCGCTTTCCTTCGCCCATGCGCCCAACGCCAGCGCAAGCGCCTTTGAGGCAATGACTGGCGAGCCAGCCTACGTCACTGTGAACGGGGTTACCTACGCGAACCCGCTCTACATGTACTACACCATGTGGAACTGGCTCTACGTCAGCGAGGGCAGCGACTGGACCTGGCAGGCAGGGCCGCCCAACAACGGGCCGCAGTGGTTCTGGGTCCAGCCGGTCATATACGACCAGGCAATAGTGAGCTACGTGAGGCAGGCGTTCTCGAAGGTGACGCCCTTCAGCGTCGTCACTAACGGGCAGGGCAAGGTCCTCATAAACTTCTACAACAACCTAACCTCCGCCCAGGCCCCGTTGCCCGTCCACCTGTACCTGGTGATATCTAATGGCACAGCCAACGTCAGCGAGTACGTGACGCTCGGCAAGCAGGTCTCAGCGGTCACCGCCAACATAACCGTGGCCCCAGGCTCTGCTGTCACCGTCTACCTCTACGCGCCCGTGACGCAGCCCGAGCTCGGCGCCGCGGTGACCCCCGTGTCGAACAACGGCCTGCTGATAGGCGAGTACACGCTGACGGCCCAGAAGGGGGTCATGACTACGACAGCCCCGCCCTCGCCGTCAACCGCGTCAACCTCTACTACGCTAACTGTTACTACGCCGAGCACTGCGGTGACCACAACAGAGACTTCAACTACTGCGATCTGGGTAGTGGTAGGCATAGTAATCGTGGCCGTCATAATAGCTGTCCTACTAGGGGTTTCGAGACGCTAAGCCTGGCGTAATGCCTATCCTTTCGTTTTTGGTTCCTCATATCCTTACTTAAGGTAGCCTTACGGGCGCTATAGTTATGAGGCTCAGGAGCAGGAGCAGCGTCAAGAGCTCAACGGCCGCGGCCGCCTCGCGACCAGCCCTGAACCTTGAAAGCGCTTCCCTCAGGGCCTGCCCTCCATCGCTCTCTACGCCGAAGCCTGGAAGGGGAAAGGCCAGGGGCGCGGCGTTCACGAGCGCCAGGCCGAAGTTCACCACGTACATAGCTGAGACGAAGCTCATGAGCCACGGAATCGAGAAGGCCTGTACTACCTCTATGCCGAGCCTGGCGTAGCCGGCGGGCTTGAACACCGTGAGGTTCCTGAGGACCCCCTGATATAACACAGAGAGGGTCACGACAGCCGCCCCGGACCCCTCGGCCCCTGACCTGACAAGGGCCCTGAGGCCCTGCTCAACGGTTCTCACCGGGGTCCCGTTAACGGCAACTATAACCATGCCCGGCTGAAGCCCAGCATGTGAAGCCGGCGAGCCGAGCTGGACGCTAACTATCTGAACGCCGTTAGCCAGGTGGGCCGCCAGGTAACCAGTGAGGTACATGAAGGTGAGGCCAAGGGCCAGGTTGGCCGCGACACCGGCCGAGTATATCATGGCCTTTGACCTGACCCTCGCAGCCTTCATGGCCTCCTCGTCAGGCTCCACGAAGGCCGCGGGTATGAAGGCGAGCAGCAGGAAGCCGGCGCTCCTTATGGGGACGCCGACAGACCTCGCCACGACCGCGTGGGAGAGCTCATGGACTAGGACTGCTACTCCAACGGCCAGAAGTATGTAGATGAGCTCGCTCAGCCCCACCGTGACGCCAGGTATCAGCGGCACGAAGCCCTCCTGGGAGGCGGCCTGGGTCGGCGCTATGTACCTCCCTACGAACAGCGTGGCGCTGACGTAGTAGAACAGGGCCGCTGAGACAATGGCGAGGGGCACCGAGACCAGGCCGTAGGCCCTGATGAGCCTCGCCCTGGTCCCCGGCGCATAGGGGGCCCTGCTGTACCTGAGCCTGTAGACCAGGAGGAAAGGGTATACCGTCAGGGGCCCCCTGGTCCCCCTGACAACGAGGTATAGGACTAACCAGGCGGCTATGAAGGCGGCTGTTGTATAGGCCCAGGCAGGGGTCATCTCCAGCTCCTCAGGTACTCCCTCTGCGCGGGCGTAAGTTCGTCTATCCTTACACCCATGGT